>AUXO016703387.1_pt1 | contig 26989 bp, 25 predicted proteins | sample 768731 | NCBI WGS metagenome assembly AUXO01 (sample SAMN02715735, study PRJNA202380) | gut metagenome | biome: sheep rumen | host: Ovis aries | place: New Zealand: Palmerston North
ATAATGTTTCATTTAAGTATGTTGAAAGCAACAAGGAATACGTATTAAGTAACATTAATTTTAAACTTAAAAAGGGCGAAACTCTAGGTATAATTGGTCCTACTGGCTGCGGGAAAACAACAATAATTAATCTGTTAATGAGATTTTATGATGTAAGCGAAGGTGAAATTTTAGTCAATGGAACCAATGTTAAGAATTATGAAAAAGAAGAATTAAGAAAATTATTTGGAACCAGCTTTCAAAATGACACAATTTTTACTGATACAATTTTAAATAATGTAAAGTTCGGTAGAGATATTTCAGATTTAGATGTAATCAAAGCATGTGAAACAAGTCTAGCTACTGATTTTATTAAAGATAAGGAAAACACATATAATTATCAATTATCTCAAAAAGGTACTAACATTAGTGGTGGACAAAAGCAGAGGATATTTATCGCAAGAGCTTTAGCTGCATCACCTGAAATATTAATCCTTGATGATGCTACAAGTGCGCTTGATTATAAAACAGATAGTTTGCTCAGACAAAATATCAAAAAGAATTATGGAAAAATTACCTCAATTGTTATTGCACAAAGAATATCTTCTGTAATCAATTGTGATTATATTATGGTTTTGGAAGATGGAATGATGCTTGGATATGGAACGCATGATTATTTAATGAATACTGTAGCAGAGTATAAAGAGATTTACGCTTCTCAAATGGGAGGAGGTGTAAATAATGAATAATCGTGGAATGAGACGAAAAGGGAATGATCAAAAACCTAAAGATTACAAATATTGTTTAAGAAGATTAGGTGATTATCTATATAAATTTAAATGGTTACTTTTAATTGCATTAATACTTACAATCGGATCAAATATGTTTGCATTGGTGGGCCCAAAGCTTTTAGGTAAAGCAATTGATGCAATGGAAAAAGAAAATGAACTTGGTGAGTTATATGTTGACTTTCCAGAAGTATATCGAATTGCTATTATGATGGCTATATTCTATGTACTAAGTGGAATTTTAAGTTATATACTTTCTAGGTTAATGATAAGAATTGGTAAAAAGGTTGTTTACAAAATGAGAGAAGATGCTTTTACAAAATTGCAAAAGCTGCCTGTATCTTATTTTGATACTAATACTATTGGTGATATTATCAGTAAGATGTCTTATGATATTGATACAATAAATACTTCATTATCAAGCGATGTTATTACGATTTGCACTTCAATAATCACAGTTATTGTTTCACTTATAATGATGATAACTATTAAACCAATTTTAGTTTTGGTATTTGCTATTACAATTCCAATCTCATTATTATTCACTAGGTTCATGTTAAAAAGAACACACAAATTATTTAGTGCAAGATCTGTAAAGCTTGGTGAATTAAACGGATATGCTGAGGAAATGATTACTGGCAATAAAACAATTAAAGCATATTGTAGAGAAAAGGAAACTGTAAAAAGCTTTGATGAATACAACGAAAGAGCAACATCAGCTGCATATAAAGCTGAGTATTATGGATCAATTACTGGTCCTGGTGTAAACTTTGTTAACAACTTATCGCTAAGTTTAATTTGTATTTTTGGTACCATATTATGTATCAAAGGCGATTTATCTGTTGGTAATATGGCATCATTCGTTGGCTATTCTAGAAAGTTTAGTGGACCAATAAACGAGATTGCTAATATCTTTGTGGATTTACAATCTGCTTTGGCTGCTGGTGAACGAGTATTTAATTTGATTGACCAAGAAGCAGAAAAGGAAGACAAAAAAGATGCAATTGATATAGAAGCTTTAGGTAATGTTAAACTTGATAATGTATACTTTGGTTATAATGAAAATAAAACAATTATTAATGATTTATCTTTTGAGGCAAAACAAGGTCAGGTAATTGCAATTGTTGGACCAACTGGAGCTGGTAAAACTACAATAGTTAATCTATTAATGAGATTCTATGATATCAATTCGGGAAATATTTATGTTGATGATATTGATATCAGCGATATCAAACGAGATAGTTTGAGGCTGAACTATGCAATGGTTTTACAAGACACATGGTTATTCCAAGGAACTGTATTTGAAAATGTTGCGTATGGAAAAGAAAACGTAACGTTAGAACAAGTTATTAATGCATGTAAAGCAGCAAAGATTCATAATTTCATTATGAACTTGCCAAATGGTTATGATACTGTTTTGATTGAAGGTGGAACTAACATTTCTAAAGGTCAAAAGCAATTATTAACTATAGCACGTGCTATGTTGCTCGATAGTAGAATGCTAATACTTGATGAAGCTACTAGCAATGTTGATACGAGAACTGAAATGAAGATTCAAAGTGCAATGAAAGAATTAATGGTTGGAAAAACTTGTTTTATTATTGCGCATCGTTTGTCAACAATCCAAAATGCAGATTTAATTTTGGTTGTAAAAGATGGCGAAATTGTTGAAAAAGGAAAGCATAGTGAGTTGTTGAGCAAAAAAGGTTTCTATCACGAATTGTATTACTCACAATTCAAATAATAGGAGAGAACAATGGATTTACTTAAAAAGAGAGCATTAAAAATTTTAATGATAATATTAGTAATATTTACCTTTGTAGGTTGTGATAAGGCTGATACTGTTGTCAGTTATGCGGGTAAAGAATTTAAAATATCATACATTAATGATGGTAATTTATTAGATATTGAGCCATCAAAATATATTTCTGGTGAAGAAGTTGTTTTACCTGAACCAAATATTAAAGGATTTGATGGGTGGTTTATTAATTCAGATTGTTCAGGCAGTAGAATAAAATCAATTTCAAAAAATTCATATGGTAATAAGATTTTTTATGCAAAGGTAAATTCTGTCAAAGAAGAATATACAATTACATATTATAAGGGCGAGGAAGAATTAAAATTGGATCCCACAAAATACACCGAAGGAGTTTCATTTAATTTACCAATTCCTACATTAGAATTAGCTGATGGTGCTAAATTTGTTGGTTGGTATAGTGACAAATTGTTCACTAATCAAGTTACATTGATATCAAGTTCAGATAAAGGTAACAAAGTATTTTATGCAAAATATGAATATAATACTCCGCTTATTAATCCAATCGATGCCGAAAATGCTAAGAGAATGAATGATGTAAGAAGCGAAGTTAATAATGGTATGGGTGTTACTAGAGGAATGCCTTCTATAGGTGATGTAAAAATATTGGTTATTCCAGTTGATTTTACTGATTATAAGGCTAGCGATAATATGAAAAGCGATTTAGAAAAAGCCTTATTTGGAACTAGTTATGACACCGGATGGGAGAGCTTAAGTACATATTATAGTAAAGCATCATATGGCAAATTAAATATAACAGGAACTGTTACAGATGTTTACAGTACTGGAAAGAAGTCATCATATTATGATGATCAAAAAGATAATGCTGGAATAAATGAAATAATTCATGGAGCATTAACTTATTTTGATAGCACTATTGATTATAATGATTATGACAGCGATAAAGATGGTTTGATTGATAGCATTTATGTGATTTATAGTGCTCCAATCGATTATGTTAATGATGACTCTATATGGTGGGCTTTCACTGATGAATACCTAACTGAAGATTATGATTATTTTGATGGAATAGAAGCTGATTTTTATTTCTTTGCTGGATTTGACTTTCTAAGTGAAAAGCCAGCTAGTGGTGCAAGATTAACTTATAATACTGAAACATTTATTCATGAAACAGGGCATCTACTTGGACTTGATGACTATTATGATTACGATACAAGTGACAAAATTAATCGAGGAGGCCTTGGCGGTGGTGATATGATGGATAGTAATATTGGAGATCATAACGCATATTCAAAAACTATTCTTGGTTGGATTACACCAACTATCTTTGATATCAACAGAAAAGGAAGTGAAGCAGCGGAATTTGATTTAGAATCATTTGGAAAGAGTGGTAATGCAATTATTATATCTAAAAACTTTGAAAACAGTTTTTATTCTGAATACTATATTTTAGATTTCTATACGCCAGATGGTTTAAACTCTATGGAAGCAGGTAATAAAGGATTATTCGATAAGCAAGGAATTGTTATATACCATGTGTCATCAAAATTAACTAGTAAAGAAGTGGATTGTATCTGGGACATAACAGAATACAATAATGCTGGATCTAAGTATAAATTAATAAAGCTTGTGGAAGCTGACGGAAGAAATGATATTGATAATGAACGATATAGCACTAATTCAGACTTGTTTAGTGTGGGGAAAGTAATTAGTAATTTAAAATGGAACGATGGTAAAAGCCTTGAAATTACAATTACTGTAAAATCAATTTCTTCTGAAAAAGCTACTATAGTTATTGAGTAAAAATAGTGAGTGAGTTTGATTACAAATTCACTCTTTTTTATTTATATTCTAATGTTTGATAAAAAAATTATTATATTTAATGCATAATATAAATAATGGTGTTATAATCTTTAAAGTAAAAATAACAGAGGTGAATTATGAAATTAGTTATTAAAGACTTGCATGTTTGTGTTGAAACAAAAGAGAGTATTGAAAACAATAAAAGAGAAAGAATTGAAATTTTAAAGGGCATTAATTTAGAATTAAATACTGGAGAAATGCATGCAATTATGGGACCAAATGGAACTGGTAAAAGTACACTTGCATCAGTTATCATGGGAGATCCACGATATATTGTAACAAGCGGAAGCATCACACTTGATGGCGAAGATGTATTAAGTATGAGTGTTGATGAGAGAAGTAGAAAAGGTATATTCCTTGCAATGCAATATCCTAACGAAATTCAAGGAATCACAAACTCAGATTTCATAAGAAGCGCTATGCAAGCTCGTCTTGGAAAAGATGAACACATATCATTATTCAAATTCATTAAGCAAATTGATAAAGCAGTTACTGATTTAAAGATGAATCCTGATTTGCCACATCGTTATATTAATGAAGGATTTAGTGGTGGTGAAAAGAAGCGTAACGAAATCTTACAAATGAAGATGTTAAAGCCTAGTTTTGCAATTCTAGATGAGATTGATTCAGGACTTGATGTTGATGCATTAAAGATTGTTGGAGAAAATGTAAATAATATGAGAAGTGATGATTTCTGTTCATTAGTTATCACACATTATCAAAGATTATTAGATTATATCGATGTTGACTTTGTTCATATTATGGTCGATGGAAGAATTGTAAAGAGTGGTGGAAAAGAATTAATCCAAAAAGTTGATCAAGAAGGTTATGATTGGATTAAACAAGAATTAGGAATTGTTAGCAAAATAGATACAAATCTTGGAACAAGATCTGTAAGTTTAGGCACTTGTGCACTAAACACTAAAAATTATAAATAGGTAAGTGGTCATGAAGTATTATAAAGAACATATTGATGAATTTACTTCTCTATTTAATGACGAAGAAAACTATATCATCTTAAACGATGGTAAGCCAATTCGAGAAAACTTTTTGAATGAAGAAGATATTGAAATAACATTAGATGATAAGCTTGATTCAAGAGATATTTGTGGCGTAGATAGAAACAGTGATGCTAACAATGTAATTGCTATGTCAAAGTTTAATGTATATATCAAGATTAATAATGATTTATCATTAAAAATTATCCATTTAAATGATGATGAAAGTTATACCACTTATACAATTGAAGTGGCTGACAGAAAAAAAGTAAAAGTAATTGATATCTATTCAAGAGTAGATAGAGAGTGTTCAATGCTAACAGAAGTGTTAGTTAATAATAGAGCCTCATTAGATTATTTTGCTTTTTCAAGAAGTGAAAAACCAATGCATAACTATTTTAATGCTTATGTAGATACTAGAGCTAGCCTTACAATTACTAATTTAATGGCTAATGAAGAAAAATATAAATTACTAAGTAATGTTTATATTTATGATAAATATTCAAAAGTAGTATCACACAATGCCATTGTAAATGATACTAAAAACGATCAGGAATATACTTATAACGTATATCATTTAGAAGGTTTTTCTCAATCTGAAATGTATAATAATGCTATTTGCAATAGTTCATCATTCATTGTACTTAATACAGATGGTATTATTAAAAAGGATGCTATAGAAACAGAATTAAGTCAAAAATCAAAAGGAATTCTTTTAGATAAAGAATCTAATATTATAGCAAATCCAATTCTTGAAATTGATGAATATGATTGTAAAGCAAGTCACGGTGCTGGCGTTGGTGCAATTGATGAATCAGATTTATTTTATTTGATGAGTAGAGGAATTGAGAGAACTGATGCAGTCAGCTTGATTGTTAATGGTTATATAGCACCAGTGTTAAAACAAATTGATGATGAGAATGTTATTGAATACGTAATGAGTATTGTGAAAGAAAAGATATAAAAGAAGTGATGATTATGGATATTAAAAATATTAAAGATGAATTTGAAATTTTTAAAAATAGACCAAATCTTTGTTATTTAGATAGCGGTGCTACATCATTAAAACCTAAGTGTGTAATTGATAAAATGAATGAATACTATAGTCAATATGGTGTCAATATTCATCGTGGTGTATACGAATTAGGTTATATTGCATCAAATGAATACGATAAGGCAAGAAGAGAAGTTGCAAAGTTTATTAATGCAAATGAAAGCGAGATTGTATTCACTAAAAATGTTAGTGAATCATTAAATCAAATTTGTATTATGCTTAAAGATAGTTTGAGTAAAGATGATATTGTTTTATCAACTGAACTTGAGCATCACTCATCTGTTCTTCCTTGGTTACACGCATCAAAGAAGCAAGGATTTAAATTAGAGTTTATCCCACTTGATGAAAATAATAGAATCACATTAGAGATCTTTAAAAAGAGCATTAAAAAAGAGACTAAGATTTTAGCCATCACAATGGTTTCAAACGTATTAGGCTATTTGACTGATGTTAAGCCTATTATTGAAGAAGCTCATAAGAATGGTATTATAGTCATTCTTGATGGCGCTCAAGCAGTTCAACATTTCCCAATTGATGTAAAAAAACTTGATTGTGATTTCTTTGCATTTTCTGGACATAAGATGTTTGGACCAACTGGAGTTGGTGTTCTATATGGTAAAAAGAAATATTTAGATGATTTAGATCCCGTTTATTATGGCGGAGATATGATGGATACAGCTAGTAAAAATGATATTCAAATTAAAGAAACTCCATATAGATATGAAGTTGGTACTCCTGCAATCGCAGAAGTAATTGGACTAGGAGAAGCTATTAGATTCATTAATCGAATCGGATTTGATTTTATTCAAGCAAAAGATACTGAATTAAGAAATTATTTGTTTGAGAGAGCAAGTAAAGTTAAAGGTATTACAATATATAATCAAGGTGCTGATGAACCTATTCTTTGTTTTAACATCGATAAATGTCATCCACATGATGCTATTACAATGTATGATGAAGAAGAGATTTGTTTGCGCGCAGGACATCATTGTGCTGAACTATTGAGCAGACATTTAGGCGTTGATGGAACTTTAAGAGCATCATTATATATTTATAATACAAAAGAAGATATTGACAGATTTATTGAGAAAACAAAATACATCGTTGATTTCTTTAAAGATTTTTAAAATAAGTAAATTTAAATTAAGGGGTGTAGCATGAATAGTGATATCGAAAGATTATATCGTGAAATAATGAAAGATCATTATACAAATCCTAGAAATAAAGGATTAAATGGATATAAAGAGTCAAGTCATAAATTTAATCCATCTTGTGGTGATGATATTACAATAGAAGCTGACATTGTTAATGGAAGATTAAAAGATGTTAGACACGATGGGAAAGGATGCTTAATTTGTTGTTCTTCAGCTTCAGTTATGTGTCAAGTTTTAGAAGGTAAAACAATTGAAGAAGCTAATGAATTAATTCAAAACTTCTTTAAAATGCTTATTGGTGAAGAAAATATTCCCGATGAGATTGTTGATGCGCTTGAAGAAGCATTTGTTTATCAAGGTGTAAGCAAATATCCAGCAAGAATAAAATGCGCTGCACTTCCTTGGAAAGCTTTAGAAGAGGTTATTTTAAATCATCATGAATAATAAAAAAGACATTAAACAAAATGATATCGTAAATAACAATAAAGAGTTAAAAGAAATTGTTAACGATAATGATTATAAATATGGATTCGTTACTGATGTGAAGAATGTATATGATACTGGTAAAGGTTTAAGTGAAGAAGTAATTAGAAAGATTTCTGCTTTTAAGAATGAACCTGATTGGATGTTAGATTTTAGATTAAAAGCATATAATTATTTTATTAATCAACCAGATCCTACGTGGGGACCAGATTTATCAGGAATTGATTATGACGAGTATACATATTACATTAAATCAAGTAAATCAGTAGAAAGCAGTTGGGATAATGTGCCAAAAGAAATTAAGGATACATTTGAAAGAATTGGTATTCCAGATGCAGAAAGAAAGTATTTAGCAGGTGTATCAACACAATTTGAATCTGAAGTTGTATATCACAATAATCAAATGGAATTAAAAAAACTCGGTGTCATATTCTGTGATACTGATACAGCAGTTAGAGAATATCCTGAACTTGTAAAGAAATATATGGGCAAAGTAGTTCCTTATACTGATAATAAGTTTGCAGGACTTAATAGTGCTGTATGGAGTGGTGGATCATTTATCTATGTTCCTAAGGGAGTAAAAGTAGAAAAGCCACTACAATCATACTTCAGAATTAATACTGAATTAATGGGTCAATTTGAAAGAACATTGATTATTGTTGATGAAGGAGCGAGTGTACATTACGTTGAAGGATGCACAGCTCCAATTTATTCAAAGGATTCATTACATGCTGCTGTTGTAGAAATATATGTTGAAGAAGGCGGTTCATGCCGTTATTCCACAGTTCAAAACTGGAGTAATAATATTGTCAATCTAGTTACTAAGAGAGCATTATGTCAAAAAAATGCTTTAATGGAATGGATTGATGGAAACGTTGGAAGTCAATTGAACATGAAATATCCTGCTTGTGTATTAGCTGGTGAAGGTGCAAAGGGAGTAACAATTTCTGTTGCCTTCGCGTCCACAGGTCAATATCAAGATACTGGCGCAAAGATGATTCATTTGGCACCAAATACTTCAAGTAAGATTATTTCTAAATCAATTTGTAGAGGCGGCGGAGTTGTTAATTATCGTGGTATGGTTAAAATTGGCAAGAAAGCTGAGAATTCAAATAGTCACGTTGAGTGTGATACCATCATTTTAGATAACGCATCAAAGAGTGATACTATTCCTCATAATGAAGTTAATAATAAAACTTCACGTATTGAACATGAAGCTACTGTTTCAAAAGTAAGTGAAGATCAATTATTCTATTTGATGAGTAGAGGAATAAAAAAAGAAGATGCTTTACAAATGATTGTTATGGGATTTATTGAACCATTTGCAAAAGAATTGCCAATGGAATATGCTGTAGAACTAAATAGATTAATTCAATTAAATATGGAAGGAGCAATTGGATAATGATTAAACATATTGTTTGCTTTAAATTAGCAAATCCTACAGAAGAATTATTAAAGAAGACTAAAGACATTTTACTTTCTATGAAAGGTAATGTTCCAATGTTACGTGATATTGAAGTTGGTGTTGATTTCTTACATTCTGCTAGAAGTTACGATATCATTTTACAAGTATGGCTTGATAATAAGGAAGATTTAGATGCATATCAAAATGATCCATATCATTGTAGCGTTGTAAAAACTCATATGCATTCTGTTGCTAGTAGTAGTATTGCAATTGATTACGATTTATAAAAATAAATAGAGTTTTAAAAAATTTAAGGAGGTAGCCATGATTGAATTAAATAAGTATAATTTAAATCAATATTCTGCCTTCTTTTCGCATTTTATAGATGAAACAAAGAAGAATTTAATTTTATTTTGTGAAGAATTAAGCGGTAAAATTGATTATTTTTGTAAGCATATATCAGGAATTAATAAAGCGGATAATGTTTTTTATAATGGTGAAATATTATTTGATAATAAGAATTATTTTGATGCTCGTATTTTTTTAGATAGCAATAAAAGATATTTCAAGACATTGGATGAAAAAATTATTCAAAATAAGATTTTAAATGATTATGGAAAGGCATTAGATAGTGAAGTATTAAAGAATAATATCCATGATTTAGGAATTTATTCATACTTTAAAAGGAATAAATTATTGGATAAAGGAAATGACTTATTTTGTATAGCTTTATCATTAGCAATCTTTCAAAATAGAATTGTTAGAATAAATAATGAAGACATCTTAAATGATAAGAATGTTTTAGAATTAATAAATAGTGATTCATCTTTTGGTTTAACAGTTATAACAAACAAAAGTGATGGTTTATTTAATAAAAATGTCATGAGTTCTTTCGATAATTTATTTGTTTTTACTCGCGAAGAAGTATATAAATTGGATATCAAAAATGATACTATTTATTATTTATCACAAAAAGAAAAAGAATATAATGAACAAATAATAAATGAAGCAATATGCTCTAAAAACAATAAATTAATTTTGGCTAAATCAAATAAGAGTTTAAAAGAAGAATATAACAGATATTATAAAATTAAAGAATTATCTTTCTTAGAAGCAATTGAAAAATTTGATAAGGAGGATAACTAAATATGAAAAGCAAAATGATAAATAGAATAATTAGTGTAATTGCTATTTTTGTACTTATTTTTATATTAATGCTTTTCATGGAGAAAAGTCATAATTACTTGATTTATGTTTTGTCAACACTTTCTGGCTTATTTGTTATACAAATTTTATTTAATGATTATATTAGTGTTCAAAAACTTGGTCTAGGTAAGACAAGAAAAGAAATAAGGATAAGTGTAAATAGAAAATACTTACTGATGCTTGGTATAGGGTTAGGGGTAATAAGTATATTATTACTTATGAATCTTATCATTTACAGATTTGATATCAATATTAAATTAGAACTATTTATCTTTTTATTTAGTTTGACACTAGCATCTATTCCATTTAATTTTGTGTTGAATTTGTATCAAAGCTGGTTTAGAAAAATTCTTGAATTGGTTATAAATGTATTATTTTTATTGGGATCAATAATATTATTTGTAAATAATGATTTATTTTTTATTTCATACGGTGTTTTACTAATTCAGTTAGGATTCCTATTTTTGCTTAGACAAAGGGGATTTTTGGTAAAATATTTGTAAAGCCAGAATAAAGGAATTTAAAATATTAATACTTAGTGGAAAAAATAATAAAAATCGATTTAAGAGTAAATTTTGAGCTTATTATTTGAAAATATAATAGGTTTAAATGTTGTTTAATTAGAATTATTAAAAAAAGCAAAAAGGGACAATTATGAATTTAAAATCAGTTTTAAGAAACGAAATTAATAGTTTTTGTAAACTGTACAATCAAGACTTAAAAAACAAGAATATCGTTGTTGCGGTTTCATGTGGTGTTGATTCTACAGTCCTTTTGCATGGATTAGAGGAATTAAAAGACGAATTTAAATATAATATTGTGATTGCTCATGTAAATCATGGTAAAAGAGAGCAAAGTGAAATTGAAGAAGAATACATTAGAGAATATGCAAAGAATAATGGAATTGATATTGAAGTATTAAAATTAGATAATTCATCCTTTTCTGGAACAAATTTTCAAGAAGAAGCTAGAAACATTAGAAGAAAGTTTTTTATCGATTGCTTAAACAAATACGATAGCAAATATTTGTTTTTAGCTCATCACTTAAATGACGACGCAGAAACAATTACAATGCATTTAATGAGGAATTCATCACTAAATGGATTAATTGGTATGGAAAAGGTATCTATAAGCAAAGGTATTTATTTTATAAGACCATTACTTGATATCAAAAAAGAAGATATTTATGATTATGCAAAGGAAAAAGAATATAAATATTTTGAAGACTATACTAATTCATTAGATTTATATTCAAGAAATAAAGTAAGACATAATTTGATCGATAAGACATATACTGGTGATTTATTTGAGAGTTTATCATCTTATAAAGAAAAGATGCGAAAAGCTTGTGAAGAAATCAATAGAGCAAGAGACGAATACATTAGGAATAATGTAAAAAATAATAGTTTTGATATCAGTAGCTTTAATAACTTAGAATATGATTTAAAAATTGATTGCTTATTTGAACTGTTAAAGAAGTATGAATTGAGTAAGATTAATATAGAAGAAATTATTAAGATTATTGAATCAAACGGAGAAAATGGAAATAAAAAAGTAAGATATAAGAATATCTTAATTTTAAAAGAATACAATAAAGTTACAATTAATGAATATAATGATGATAGTACTATAAATAATGAGCTTGTTATTGATGAAGTTGGAAGATACGAAATCGATAAAGAACATTATTTAGTATTAGAAAAAATTAATAAAGAAGACAACAATTTAAAAATCGATATTTCAAATAAAGATATTATATGTTATAATCTTTTTATGGCGCCATTCATTATACGAAAAAAGATGGATGGGGATAGAATTAAGATCAAAGGTGGAAGCAAAAAGGTTAATGATGTATTAACCGATTTGAAGGTTCCTTTATCTAAAAGAGAAAATGTTACTCTACTAATCGATAGAGAGGGTAATGTAATTTCTATTTTAGGTATTAAAAAGAGCTACATTCTTAATGAATGCGAAAATTTTGATATAATGATAAAGACTAATTATTATAATAATATTTAATAAAAGAGGTAAAAACATGAGCAAAATTAGTGATGTTATAAGTGAAGTATTAATTAGTGAAGAAGAAATCGTTGCTAAGTGTGAAGAACTAGGAGCAATTATTTCTAAGGATTATGAAGGAAAGAGACCAGTTTTAATTGGTTTATTATCTGGAGCAGTTCCATTCTTAGCTGAATTAATTAAACATATAACTTGCGAAATGGAAATTGAGTTTTTAGATGTATCAAGCTACTCAGGAGCTTCATCTACTGGTAAGGTTGTTATTGAAAAAGATATCGTAGCTGATTTAAGCGGTAGAAATATCATTTTTATTGAAGATATTATAGATACAGGATTAACTTTAGATTTCGTTATAGAAAACTTTAAGAAAAGAAATGTAAAATCTATAGAAATCTGTACACTAGTTGACAAACCTGAAGGAAGAAAGATTGACACGGTAAATCCTAAATATATTGGATTCCATATTCCTAATAAGTTTGTTGTTGGGTTTGGATTAGATTATAATGAATTATATAGAAATTTTCCTTACATTGGTGTATTGAAGGAAGAAGTATATAAAAAGGATAAATAGGAGGAATAAATGAATCAACCACAAAAGAATAAGAGCAATTTTAATAGAAAAGATATATTTGTTGTTCTATTATTCTTGATAATTGTTGTTGGAATCGTAATTGGTTTATCAAGAGCGAGCAACAAAACAGAAGAATTAGAATATAATGAATTTTTAACTGAATTAACAGACAAGGACGTTAAGTCTATGAATATTACTCCTGCTGGAAGCGGAGGAAATGCGACACTTGTAAAGATTACTGGTGTGTTTGTTGATGGAGATGTGGAAAAAAAATATATAACAATTATTGATGCTGATTTAGCTCAATCAATTGTTATGAATGCTGGAGCATATGGAATTACAAAAATAACTTATAACCAATATACATCTGTAGATTGGTTCAGTATTATTTCAACAGTAGTTTTAGTTGGTGGTTTAATTTTCTTAGTAGTTGTGATGTTTAGAAGTGCTGGAAACAGCAATAAACAAGCATTTGATTTTGCAAAGAGCAGAGCTAAGTTAAATAGACAATCAACAACAACATTTAATAATGTTGCTGGTGCTGATGAAGAAAAAGAAGAAATGATGGAAATCATTGACTTCTTAAAGAATCCAAAGAAATATTATGAAATGGGCGCTAGAATTCCAAAAGGTATTCTATTAGTTGGTCCTCCAGGAACTGGTAAGACACTTATTGCTAGAGCTGTTGCAGGCGAAGCTAATGTTCCATTCTATTCAATTTCAGGATCTGATTTCGTAGAAATGTTTGTTGGTGTTGGTGCTAGTCGTGTTAGAGATATGTTTAAGACTGCAAAGCAAAATGCTCCTTGTATCGTATTTATCGATGAAATTGATGCGGTAGGTAGACAAAGAGGTGCAGGACTTGGTGGAGGTCACGATGAACGTGAACAAACACTTAACCAATTGCTTGTAGAAATGGATGGATTTGGTGATAACTCAGGTATTATCGTTATGGCTGCCACAAACCGTCCTGACGTTTTAGACCCTGCTCTTTTAAGACCTGGACGTTTTGATAGACAAATTACTATGTCTAATCCAGATGCAAATGCAAGAGTAGCTATCTTAAAAGTTCACGCTAAAAACAAGAAATTATCTCCAAAGATTAGCTTTGAAGATATTGCAAAACGTACTCCTGGATTTAGCGGTGCAGATATCGAAAACTTACTTAACGAAGCTGCATTACTTGCCGCAAGAGAAAATCGTAAAGAAATTAAGATTTTTGATATCGATGAAGCAATTGACAGAGTAATGATGGGACCTGCTAAGAAGTCTCGTAAATATACAGAAGAAGATAAGAAGTTAGTTTCTTACCATGAATCTGGACATGCAGTTATTGGCGTAAAGCTTGATAACGCTGAGACAGTTCAAAAGGTAACAATCGTTCCACGTGGAATGGCTGGCGGATATGCAATGATGACTCCTGATAAGGAATCATTTGTAAGTACTAAAACTCAATTATTAGATGAGATTACAGGTTTACTTGGTGGACGTGTAAGTGAAGAATTATTTATTGGCGATATTTCCACAGGAGCTCAAAATGACTTTGAAAAAGCAACAAAGATTGCTAGAGCAATGGTTACTGAATATGGTATGAGTAAATTGGGCCCTGTTCAATATGAAAGATCAACTGGTTCTGTTTTCCTTGGACGTGATTATATGGCTGAAAAAGATTTCTCAGATCAAGTTGCTTTAGAAATTGATAATGAAGTAAGAGACATTATTAATACTTGCTATGAAAAAGCTAAAAAGGTATTAAGTGAAAATGCTGACTTAGTTGCATTAATTGCAAAGCATTTAATGGAAATTGAAACATTAACTAAGGAAGATATTTATGAATTAGCTAATACTGGTAAGTTGGAATGGTGGGAAAAGAAGAAAGCTAAAATAGAAGCTGAAAAGATAGCTAAAGAAAAAGAAGCTGAACTTCAAGAAATCTACCGTAAACAATTAGAGGCAATGGAAAAGGCAAAGGCAAATAGTGATAATAACACTAACGCAGAAGCTAACGCAGAAGCTAACGCAGAAGCTAACGCAGAAGCTAACGCAAAAGCTAACGCAAATGCAAATGCTAACGTAGATACTATTGAAAGTCCTAAAACAGAAGGAAAAACAGAAGAAAAAACAGAAGAAAAGACTGAAGAATAATGAGATTAGATAAATATTTAAAATTATCTAGAATAATAAAGAGAAGAACAGTTGCCCATGATGCAGCTGATGCTAGCAGGGTGTTCGTTAATGGACGCCCTGTTAAGCCTAGTTATGATGTTAAAGTTGGTGATATTATTGAAATCAAGTATTTCAAGAAGGAAGTTAAGGTTAAGGTTCTTAACGTTAATGCGGTTGTAAGAAAAGACCAAGCAGATGAAATGTATGAAATAATAGAAATTAAGGAGAATAATTAATATGGAAAAAGGAATTAAAATAGCTATTATTGGTGCTGGTTCTACATACTCACCAGAACTAATGGAAGGTTTTATCAATCATAAAAATGATCTTCCAGTAAAAGAATTATATTTAATGGATATCGATGATAGAAAGTTAGAAATTGTTGGTGGTTTATGTCAAAGAATGTTTAAACATGCTGAGATGGATACAAACGTTGTACTAACTAAAGATTTAGATGAAGCAATTAAAGGTGCTTCATTTGTATGTGCACAAATCAGAGTAGGTAAGTTACCTGCAAGAGTAAAAGATGAAAAGATCCCTCTAAAGTATGGTTTGTTAGGTCAAGAAACAAATGGAATTGGTGGAATGTTTAAAGGCTTAAGAACTATTCCAGTTATTTTAAATATTTGTAAACGTATGGAAGAGTTATGCCCAGATGCATGGCTAATTAACTTCTCAAACCCAAGTGGAATGATTGCTGAAGCGGTATTAAATAATTCTCCAATAAAGATGATCGGCTTATGTAATGTTCCAATTAACTCTATTGATAGCGTTAAGAGACAATTGAATTTGCCAAAAGAAGCATTCGTAGAATATATGGGCTTAAATCACTTGGCATGGATTACTAAGATCGAATATCAAGGAAAAGATTATCTTGAAGATGCTATTAAGCAAGGTTTAGACAGTGGAAATATGAAGAATATTCCAACACTTGGTTTCTCTAAAGAATTAATTGCAACTTGTGGCGCTATTCCAACTAGTTATTTAAATTATTATTATCATAAAGATAAGAGTGTTGAAAAATGTTTAAAAGCTGAAAAATGTCGTGGCGAAGTTTGCATGGAAATTGAAGAGCAATTGTTACAAATTTATTCAAATAGTGAAGTTAATACAAAACCTGAATTATTGAGTAAGCGTGGTGGAGCTAGATATTCTGAAGTTGCTATTAATTTAATCGATGCTATTTATAATGATAGACAAAATATTCAAGTTGTTAATGTATTAAATAAGGGAGCTATCCCATTCTTAGCAGATAATGATGCAGTAGAAATAAGTGCAATTGTTGGTAAAGATGGTGCTAAACCTATTCCAATTGATCCTAAGTTTAACAAAAAGTCAATTGAAGAATTAATTAAGACTGTAAAAGCATATGAAAAACATGCTGTAAAAGCTGCTATGACTGGTGATGTTCATGAAGCATTGCAAGCTTTGATGATTAATCCTTTAGTATTTGATTATGATAAAGCATATGATTGTTTCTTTGATTTATTAGAAGCTCATAGAGAGTATTTACCATTATTTAAAGATGCAAAGAAAGTTGTAGAAGAAAAATAAGATGGGATATTTATTTGGTGTAGATGGTGGAAACACTAAAACCGATTACTTTTTATTTTCAAGTGAAGGAAAATTAATAGCTAAAAGAAGAGGCGGTACTTGTAGTCATGAACAATTCTCAGAGGGTTTTGAGATGACTTATAAGATTATGAGTAAAGAAGTTGAAGCTATATTAAGCGAAAATGGGCTAAAAGCTAGTGATATTGATGCAGCTTGTTTTGGTTTAGCTGGCTGTGATGTTCCTTCTCAAAAAAAGAAATTAGATGAAGTCGTAGAAAAGATTGGATTCAGAAAATACGCCGTAGTTAATGATTCATTTTTAGGTATCAAAGCTGGAACAACAAATGGTTATGGTGTTAGTTCTGTAAATGGAACTGGTACTTGTTGTGGTGGTATCGATAAAAATGGCAAAGTACTACAAATCGGTGGTATTGGTGGAGTAACTGGTGATTATGCTGGCGGAAGACAAATATCAAGAGATGTTATGGCTAGAGTATTTGATGAAGCATATAGAATGGGCGAAAAAACAAGTCTTACTCCAATTGCTTTTAAAGCTTTAGAGTTAACTGATAAAGAAGGATTAGAAGATGCAATTGTTGCTAAGTTCTTTAAACGTGGTTTTGATTATAATCAATTAACTTTAGCTTGTTTTGATGAAGCTGACAAAGGTGATAAAGTAGCAATTGATATTTTACAAACAATGGGACATTGTTTAGCTAAAACTGTTTCTGGATGTATAACAAATATGGATTTCGGTGATGAACCAGAAGTTGTAATGATTGGTTCAGTATATGTTAAACCAACTTGCCAAGTGTTAAATGATGAATTCAAAAAGCGTGTATTAGAATATACTAAAAAGAATTGTAAGTTTAAAGTTTTAGAAGTTCCACCTGCAACTGGTGCTATTATTTGGGCAAAAGAATTATATGATGGTGTTTTTCCTTCAATAGAAGTTAGAAACCAAATAATTAAGGAATTAGAGGAATAATGAAAATTATACTTGGTTCAAAATCTCCACGTAGAAAAGAAATCCTTGAAATGGCTGGATTTGATTTTGAAGTATTAGTAAGTGATGTTGATGAAAATGTCAGCGAAAAAAGGCCTGAAGATAAGGTTATTGCAATAGCTTTACGAAAAGCAAATGCTATTTTTGATATCGTAAAAGGCAATATGGATAATAAAATTATTGTCTGTGCTGATACTATTGTGGTGACAAATGATGGTGAGGTTCTTGAAAAACCAAAGGATAAAGAAGATGCTAGAAGAATGATATCAGATATCCAAGGTACTTTTCATTATGTTTATACAGCTTACGTAATCAAATCAAAAGAAAAAGAAGTCAAAGGATTAGAAAAAACTGAAGTATACGTTGTTAAGATGAATGAAAAAGAAATTGAAGAATACATCAACATGAAAGAACCATATGATAAAGCTGGTGCTTATGCTATTCAAGGTTTCTTTGGAAAATACATCAGTCATATCAATGGCGATTATTATAATGTAATGGGATTACCATTATGTAAAATATGTCAAGAAATAAAAAAGTTTTAAAAAAAAGAGAGAATTTTATAGTATCACTATAAAATGCTCTCTTTTTATTTTCCTTGTGATTTTGCTTCATCAATCAAAGATTGTATTTCTGTTTTATCAAAATGATATTTCTCTCCACAATAATGGCATTCGGCGTCGATTTTGCCATCTTCATTTAAGATTTCTGTCAATGTTTTAGATCCTAATGTTAAAAGTGATCTAGAAAAAGAATCTTTAGAACAAGGACAGAAGAATGAAACATTCATTTCTTCTAATAATGTATATTTATTATCAAAGATAAGATTTAAAATGTCAGTAATTGTATGACCAATTAATAGATTACTAAAATTATTTAAGATATCATATTTACTTTCAATGTAAGAAATTGATTCCTCACTAGCATTTGGTAGTAATTGAATAATTAAGCCACCACTGACATCACATTTATTTTCAGTATTAATTGTTATTCCAAGAGTAACAAGTGATAGTGTTTGTTCACTTTCACTAAAATAATAAGTAAAGTCACTAGCAATGTTTCCTGTTAAACGTACAGAAGAAGTGAATAAGTCTTTCATTTTTAAATCTTTAATGACATCAATGATACCATCATTACCAACAGCATAGATATCGTTTAGTCCGCCATTATTATTTATGAAGTTTACATGTGGGTGATCAACAAAGCCACGAACTTCTCCTTTAGCATTGCCATCAACAACAACTTTACCAACTTCACCATTTCCTTGAAGCTTAATAGTTAAGGCCTCTTCGCCTTTTAACATACTACCCATTAATTGCCCCATTGTTAATACTTTGCCCAGTACAGAGGCACTAGATGGCCATAAATTGTGTTTTTCAATAGCTTCATTAACAGTTTCTGTGTTTTTCACAATGTACACTCTAACTTCATCATTTAGAGCCAAAGCTTTAATTAAATTATCCATATTAATCACCTTCTTGCTATTTATAAGAAAATCTATAAAGGATTATATCATAAATACTTTAATAAATCAAAAAGCAAAAAATAAATATAACTTTTAATTATGGATATATTGTGATATAATCTTATAGGAAAAATGAAGAGGTATAAAATGGATAAAGTAATTTCAAAAACAAAATATTCAAGAAAAGAAAATAAAAAGTTTCTTATCTTCCATATGATGCATCATACATCAACAATTTATTTTATGTTCTTTTTCTTATTAGTATTAATTGCAATGACTGTTAATAATGTTTTAAAAGGACAAAATGCTATGATGTCTATCATTCTATTAGGATTAACAATGGGCATAATTCCATTTTTGTTTATTTCTAAAATCAATGAAGTTGTTAAGAACGAAACTCCTGAAAAAATTAAATCTACTGACACTATTGAAGTAACAAAGCATAAGTTTAGTAGAAGTAATGATGTCATTCCTGGAAAAGCAGTTTTTGGTTGGAATAATATTGAATCATTCTGTGAAACAGATGATTTCTTCTATATCTATAATGCTGATAACACAGGTATCTTCATTAAGAAAGCTGATATTATTGAAGGAAGTGTAGAAGATTTAAGAAAGTTGGCATTAAATAATTTGACTCCAGGTAAGAAGGGTAAATTACCATATAAGAGATATGGAAGAGTAAAAAAAGAATACAATGCTATGATGAGATCTAAAAAGGTTCAAGAAAAAGCTCTTAAAAAAGCAAATAAAAAGTAGGTATTAAAGAGGATTCCTTATGTTTGAAGATTATTTATCTTGGAAGAGACAAAACGAAGAGTTTATTAATGAACTTCAAAAACATCAATCTATATTGTATGGAAGAATTTTCGATGTATCTAGAGTATTAGATTTCATTTCTACAATGGATGAAAAAGAGTTAAATGAGTATCAAGAAGATCTTAGTTTAATATTTGAAACTGGATACGCATATCTTTATAGTTTTGTAAATGATATCAAATTATATTTAGAAAATTATTTTCATAATAATATGAATACATTAATTAAATATGATGATTTGATTAATTATAGTTTGTATCTATGTGAAATAAAGGATAGTTTGATTGATGATAATGACTTTGATGAAATAAAGGGTGAACAATTCGAATACATTTTAAATGATATAGAAGATAGAGTACAAAACAGAAAAGAGTATAACAAAGATGTATTAGAAGACTATAATAATAGATTATTATCTATAATGCCTATGAATAAAGTTTATAAATGTGTCGATGAAATCTTTGTTGATGTATACGATGCGTTAAAAATGGATTAAAAAAGAAAGCTAGAAAATTGAAATAGCTTTCTTTTTTATTCAGTTTATATTGCAGAAGCAGCTTTTAAACTTGCTTCAAGTTCTCTTATTTTTCTAGGTTTTACGATGAAATAGAATACTAAGTAAACCACAAATGTTGCTATCCAAGAAATAGGATAAGAGACATATAATAAATTCAAATCAGTGTAATAAAGCGGATCTGATAGATTTGGATAGAATACAGTATAAATCCAAGTTAATCTAAATCCAACGATTCCAATAATAGCAATAAACAATGTTACTGTAGAATAACCTAATCCACGTAGGACGCCACACATTACATCCATTATACCGCATAAGAAATATGGTAAACATAAATAATGTAGTCTTACAAAGCCGACATCTTTTTCAAATTGTATATCAGTATATAAACTTAATAATTGATCGTGTAATAGGAAGAATGTGAGTCCAAAAACACTAGCAATTAAAATAACAATGATTAAACAATATAATGTGACTTTCGCAATATTTTTACTCTTCTTAGCTCCATAGTTTTGACCAGTAAATGCTAATGCAGCATGATATACAGAGTTCATTGCTGTATAGACAAAGGCTTCAATGCTTACAGCTGCTGTATTACCATTCATTACTGATGAGCCAAATAAGTTAACTGATGATTGAACAATAACATTTGATATCGAAAATACGCAAGATTGAATACCAGCTGGAACTCCAATTTTTATAATATCAAGTAATTCTTTTTTGTGAATTTTTAATTCTTTAATTCTGAATTGATAAATATCGTCTGTTCTATATAAAGTTATCATAATCATTAAGCATGACAATGCTTGTGATGTTACAGTTGCGATTGCAACACCAGCAACACTTAACTTTAAGACTATTACACAGAATAGATTCAATAATACGTTGACTACACCTGCAATTGATAAATAAATCATCGGACGTTTTGTATCACCAAGTGCTCGTAATATTGATGCTGCAAATTGATATAATAAGTTAAATGGCATGCCAATAAAATATATTCTTAAGTATACTCTTGATAGTTCAAGCTCATTATTCATCATTGATAAGAGTTCATCACAAAAAATAATACTAAATACTCCCATAATTAAGCCGAATAAAAAGCTAATTAAAATCGTAGTGTGAACAACTCTTTTTATACCGCTATAATTCTTTTCTCCGAAATACCTTGCTGTTACAACATTAGTTCCAATTGATAGACCCATGAATAGGTTAACAATTAAAGTAACTAATTGATTAGTTGAGCCAATTGCACCTAATGCTTCTTCGTCACCACTAAATCTACCAGCTACAATTAAGTCAGCTGATGTATATAATAGGTTTAGCATACCCATTAGAGCAAGTGGTAAGCAGAACATAAATATTTTTACAAAAAGGTTGCCAGTTGTTAAATCTTTAGTCTTTTTTGATGAACGACTTGCAAGCTGCATATATATCGCCTTCTTTCATACTCATAAGATTATACTCTTTTATTTCAAAAAAGCAATAAAAAAGACTATTCAAAAGAATAGTCTTAATTTTTTTAAAATGCCCAATTACCATTTTTGAAGATTTGAATCTTTTTTCCATCTTTTGTAGTTCCAACGATGTCTAAGTCTTTAGAGCCAATCATGAAATCTACGTGGATCATTGAGTCATTAATTCCTTTTGCATATAATTCTTCCAAAGTATATTTATCATAGTCTTTAATTAAGTTTGTAAATCCCATGCCTAATGCTAAGTGGCATGATGCATTTTCATCAAACAAAGTATTATAGAATAAAATATTTGTGTTGTTAATTGGAGAATCATAAGGAATAAAAGCACATTCTCCCAAATAAGGAGCAGCTTCATCCATAGATATCATTTGTTTTAGTAATTCTTCATTCTTTTCAGCTTTTACTTCAACAGCTTTACCATTTTCGAATCTAACGCTAAAGTTTTCAATTAATTCGCCCATGTAAGATAAAGGTTTTGTAGCATAAACTATTCCTTCTGCCTTACCTTTCATTGGAGAAGTAAATACTTCTTCAGAAGGAATATTAGGATTGAATTCAATATTAGATCCTAAAGCACATTCAGTGCCTCCTTCAAATAAGCAATCTTCAATTAATCCAACTGTTAAGTCAGTACCATTAGAAGATGAATAATGTAATTCAGCCAAATTTAATGAATTTAGATAGGCACATCTATCAGATAAATTCTTATTATGCTCTTCCCATGCTTTAATTGGATCATTGTCTACACGTGAAGTATAGATAATTGCTTCCCATAATTTTTCAATAGCTTTTTTAATAGGTAAATCTGGGAATACTTTTTTTGCCCATTCTGGACTTGAAGCTGCAGCTATACACCATTGTTCTTTGTTTTCGATTCTATCTAAATATGGTTTAATTACTTTATATGACATGGCGTGTGCTTTAGCAACTTTTTCTTGATCTACACCATTCATAGCATCTGGATCAGAACTTTCGATATAAAGTCTAGCTGGTAAAGTGTTACAACGATGTTCTAGACGAGCGAGTTCCCAGTCTTCAACTTTTCCAAGTGTTTCTACATTAGCATATTTATAAGTTTGTTTATCAGTCATATCACTTGTCCAACGAACAGTTACCTTTTTACATTTTGCTTTGTATGCTTCTTCAACAATCATACTAGTGAATTCTTCTTGATTACAAGCACTATAAATTGTTAGTTCTTGTCCTTTTTGCAAGTTAACTCCTTTTTTAATAATCAACTTAGCGTATTTTTTTAATACAGATTTTTTCATATTTTCCCTCCTAAGAACGTTTAGATTATATAATAAAAATACAAATTTGTAAAACAAAAGTGGCTAACTTGCGCTAGCCACAATTTTTTATCTACTCTTCATTTGAGGGAATAGAATAACGTCACGGATTGATTCAACACCAGAAAGTAACATAACTAGTCTGTCGATGCCAATACCAATACCACCTGTTGGAGGCATTCCGTATTCTAAAGCTTCTACGAAATCAGTATCAACTTCGCAAGCTTCATCATTTCCTTTTTCTTTTTCAGCAATTTGATTATCAAATCTTTGCTTTTGATCGATTGGATCATTTAATTCAGTAAATGCATTTGCATATTCATGCTTGTTAATGAATAATTCAAATCTTTCTGTGAATCTTTCATCTTTACTCTTTTTTGCAAGAGGAGAGATTTCGATTGGATGACCAAATACAATTGTAGGTTGAACTAATGTTTCTTCTACATATTTTTCAAAGAATAAGTTAATGATATGTCCATAACTCTTTTCATGTTCTTGTACATTAATTTGATGTTCTTTTGCTAATTCTAAGCACTCTTCATATGATTTAGTGAAGAAATCAATACCTGTGATTTCTTTGATTGCTTCAACCATATGAACTCTCTTAAATGGTTTTCCTAAATGGATAATTTCACCTTGATATTCGATATCAGTAGTACCAACACATTTTGTGGCAACATCTTTGATTAAACTTTCTACAAGTTCCATCATACCATTTAAATCAGAATAAGCTAAATATGCTTCTAAAGTAGTGAATTCTGGATTATGAGTTGAGTCCATTCCTTCATTTCTAAATTGTCTACCAATTTCATAAACAGCTTCCATACCACCTACGATTAATCTCTTTAATGATAATTCTGTAGCTATTCTTAAATAGAAACTCTTATCAAGTGCATTGTAGTGAGTAACAAATGGTCTAGCATTAGCTCCTCCTAAAATTGGTTGTAAAACAGATGTTTCAACTTCAGTAAATCCTCTACCATCCATAAATGATTGAATTGTTCTAATCATCTTAGGTCTTAAGAATGCAACACGTTTTGAGTTTTCATTCATAATCAAATCTACATAACGACGACGTCTTGCCTCTTCACGGTCTTGTAAACCATGGAATTTTTCAGGTAATGGTCTTAATGCTTTGCATAGATGAGTATACTTTAGAGCTTTAACAGTTACTTCACCAGTATTTGTAATCATTACTTCACCTTCGATACCAACGATATCTCCGATATCTCCCTTTACGAATAATTCATATTCTTCAGGTGTAAGATTATCTAATTTTACATAGATTTGGATTTCACCCAACTTATCTTGGATGTGCATGAATCCAGCTTTTCCCTTACATCTCTTAGTCATTATACGACCAGCAACGCTAGCAGGAATATGCATTTCGTGTAAAGCATCTTTATCGCTGTTTCTATATTTTTCAACAAGTTCAGCTGAAAAATCTTTACGATTAAAAGCTTGTCCAAATGGGTCAATGCCTTTATCTCTTAAATCTTGCATCTTTTGTCTTCTTACTAATTCTTGGTCGTTTAATTGTTCAATAATTTCTTGAGCCATTAATATTTCCTCCCTAATTTTCAATAGATTATATCACATTAATTTTTAAAATAAAAGTAATTAAGCAAATAATGATTGTTTGTTTTGCGTTTTCTTAGTTTTTAGGGTATACTATTTATATAAAAAGGTGCTGAATATGAAGTGGTATTTCTATGTTATTATAGCTAGTATTATATTAGTAATAATTCTTTTTGCTCTTTTAGAAGTTGTGAAAAGGAAGAAGATTTATCAAAGATTTCTTGATTGCCAATATCGAGCAGGAAAGAAAAGATATGAGATAATTGAAGCTAAAAAGAAGGAATACGATTTTGTATTGAAGGCAGATGATGTTCATCTTTATATAAAATATATTAGTGTTCCATCAAATTCCCAAATTTGTATAAATGCAAAAGAGACATGGCAACTTAATTATGGTGGAAACAAATCTAATGCTGGAAGAGTTTATCCAAATAAGATGTATTTAGATGAGCTTGTTCATTTTTTAAAAAATGATATCATAGGCGATGATAAAGCATTAAAGGTTGTTTTGGTCTATCCTAGTGTAGAAGGAATTGTCAGGTACTTAAACGAATCTGAGCTTGATACAATTGATATCAAAAAAAGTCCATATGGATATAAAATAATGCAATATCAAACATTTAAAGAAGAATTAAATTATATTTTGAGGGAGAATGAAGAGAAATGAAAAAGATATTAAATTTGTGGGTATTCTTATTAGTTTTTAGCTCATTAGTATTTGCTAGTGGATGCCGAAAAGAAAGCGAAGAAGTTGATGTATATGCATCAATTTATCCTGTTTATTATTTAGCAAAAAATATAGCTGGCGACAAGCTAAATGTAAAGCAAGTATACCCTAATGGTGTAGATGTTCATGAATATGACCCTGTTACTGATGGCGATATGAAGATGCTCCTTGAGATGGCTGAATCAAAAATGATGTTTTACATTGGTTCAGGATTAGAGGCATTTATTGAAAGTGCTAAAAAGACAGTATTTGAAAATGCAAAAATAAAACTTGTGGAGTTGTCAGAAAATATGACTTTGTATGATTCAGTTACCGAAGAATACGAAAAAAGAGGAGAAAATGGGCATTCATTTAATTGCGATTTACATATTTGGTTGAATCCAGTTTATATGCAAATTATGGCAGACAAGATTTATGATGGACTTGTTTCCATTGATAGTGAAAATAAAGATTATTATAAAAGCAATTGTGAAGCTATAAAATCAAAGTTGAATGAAATAGATTTAGCTTATACTGAAGCTTTAAAGGATTTTGAATTTAAATATATGATGGTTGACCATGATGCTTATCTTTATTTAGCAAAGCGATATGGAATTACTAGAATTAGGACAAGAATTGATAATGAAAGTTGTGATATCAGTCCAGCTAAGATGATTGAATCAATAAATAAGATAAAAGAATTAGATATCAAATATGTTGTGGCAACCAAGAACGAGATGGTTTGTTCAAGTGTTAATTCAATTCAAAGCGAGACAGGTATTGAGGTTGTATACCTAGATCCTATCACAACATTAACTTCTGCTACTGCTGATAAAGATTATTACATCTTAATGATGGAGAATTTGGAAGTACTAAAAAAGATATTTAGGTAAATCATATTCAGAAAATTATAAAAAGTTCAGAAATCATTTGACATTCTGAACTTTTTATATTATACTGATATAGCAAGGTTTGGAGAGATAGCGAAGAGGCTAAACGCGGCGGACTGTAAATCCGCTCTCAACGAGTTCGATGGTTCGAATCCATCTCTCTCCACCATTCTTTTTAGGGCTTTAGCCAAGCGGTAAGGCATCAGACTTTGACTCTGACATTCACT
>AUXO012865868.1_pt1 | contig 26953 bp, 17 predicted proteins | sample 768731 | NCBI WGS metagenome assembly AUXO01 (sample SAMN02715735, study PRJNA202380) | gut metagenome | biome: sheep rumen | host: Ovis aries | place: New Zealand: Palmerston North
AAGAATGCTCCCGAGGTAGCTAATGAGGGTATCGGAACAACCGCCGTTCTCGTCAACTCTACCCAAAATCTCTACATGCAAGACCTCACGTTGCAGAATGCACTCGACTATTATGCCGCTGGTGATGCTGGTCGTGCCGTTTGCTTCCAAGACAAGGGCGACCGTGCTATCCTGAAGAATGTGGCTATGCTTTCTCACCAAGATACTTATTACAGCCAAAACACCAAACAATCGTATTGGGAGGATTGCGACATCCACGGTACCGTTGACTTTATCTGCGGTGGTGGTGACGTGCGTTTCGTGAACACGACGCTCTCTTTGGAACCACGCTCTGCCAACGGAACGGGCGGACGTACAATTACCGCTCCTACCACCACTACTGAGTTTGGCTACGTGTTTGACGGATGTAAAGTGGTTGACCTGGCAGAAGGAAAGGGCGATTGGAACTTCGGTCGTACTTGGCAAAACTATCCTATCTGTATCTACCTGAACACCACGCTCGATGCCAATAGTGCCAAGACGCTGGTAAACTCTCGCTGGACGCAGAAGGGTATGAACAACAAAGACCCGAAGATATTCGGTGAGTTCAACACGATGGATGAGGCTGGCAACAACATCACACCTTCCAGCAACTACATCACCTCTTTCAAGGGAACGTTCCAAACCATCCTCTCTGCGGATGAAGCCGATGCGTATAGCTATGACAAGATGTTTACCAACTGGGATCCCGCTTATCTCACCATCCAGGCAGAGGCACCCGAGGCAACATATACCGACGGCTTGGTTTCTTGGAAACCAGCCAACAACGGAGCCATCGCCTACGCTTTGTTCAAGAATGGTGAGTTTGTTACCGTGGTGGAAGGCACCGACTATGAAATCGAGCTCACCGAGAACGATAAGCTCACCATCCGCGCTGCCAACTCGATGGGTGGATTCGGTGAAGAGAAAGAGGTACAGGTGGCTGCTCCTATCTCTGAGGACGGTGGATTCGTAGATGGCGTGAATGCCGTGGAGAACAACCCAGCCGACGAGACCGTTTACAACTTGCAGGGTATCCGCGTGAAGAATGCCAGCAAGGGCGTGTTTATCGTCAACGGAAAGAAAGTGATTAAGTAATCAGAATCATTGATATATGTAACGGGGGAATGGACCAAAATGGTTCATTCCCCTGTTTAGTTAGGGATAGGGGAGGAGTCTTAATAAAAATGTCCACCGTTAAAGGACGATGGACAAAAACCTAATGTCTTTACAATGCAAAGTGCTTGTCATAATTGTTATCAAAATGTGCGACAAAATTGTGTTTGTATTTACTTGTGAAATAGATCTGGAAGAAAGGAAAAATGGGTTGAAACGGTTAAAATATCCCTTCTTTTGTGCTAACATATATAGTTATGGTCGTAACTATATATGTTATGAGCGTAATTATGTATGTTAGCGAGCTAACTATATATGTTGTAAATGAACTAAAACATGCTGTTTTTGAAGTAAAAACGAGGTATCTTTGGTTAATTGTAAATACAATTTGTTTATAAGTCGTTGATTGATAGTTAGTTGTGGTAAAGCTAAAAAATAAGCATTTTTTCGACTAAGACTAAATTAGTTTGAAAAAATGCTTGTTTATTGATGCTGAAATTAAGAATTTTCAAGACAAAGTAAATGTTAGATTGAATGATGACTATTAAATATAAATATTATCTGACTCATAAAAAAACTCCCACCTAAGCGGGAGTATAGGTTTTACCCTTCGGCCATCATGGCCTTATTGTGATAAGATGTAGGAATCTTACATCTGCAAAAGTACAAAATTTTTTTGTAAATTCAAAATTAATTTGTAACTTCACCGAAAAATTAACTAAAAACAATAACTATGGACCGAATTTTAGGAATTGATACTGGTACAAACAGTCTTGGTTGGGCAGTTATAGACAAGAGTGAAGAGATAACCACGCTCGTTGCGAAAGGTACTAATATATTTACGGAAGGGGTGAAAATAGAAAAAGGTATTGAATCTTCAAGGGCAGCAGAACGAACAGAACATCGTTCGGTACGTAAACAATATTGGCGTAGGAAAATAAGAAAAATACGTTTGTTGTCAATTCTGAGCGAGAATCATTTGTGCCCTCCATTGGATAAGGAAAGTTTGCGTCAGTGGAGGCTTAAGAAAGTCTATCCTGTTAATGAAAGTTTCATGGAATGGCAACGGACTGAAGACAAACTAAATATCAATCCTTACAGATATAGATATATTTGTTTGACGCAAAAGTTGGATTTGACAGACTTGACGCAACGTTATATTTTAGGTCGTGCTTTGTATCATCTGAATCAACGACGTGGCTTTCTGAGTAATCGAAAAGAAAATACGAAGGAGAGTGAAGGTGCTGTTAAAGATGGAATTAGTACTCTGTCTAAAAACATGAAAGACAATGGATGTGATTATTTGGGAGAGTATTATTTTAAATTATACCAGGAAGGTAAAAAGATAAGAAATCACTATACGGCTCGCAAAGAGCATTATTTGAAAGAGTTTAAAGCTATTTGCAGGAAGTAGGAGATAGACGCAGATTTGGAAGAAAAACTTGAGAAAGCTATTTTCGACCAACGGCCGTTGAAGTCACAGAAAGGACAAGTAGGAACTTGCACTTTTGAAAAAGGTAAAGCTCGTTGTCCATCATCCCATCCTTTGTATGAAGATTTTAGAATGTACAGTTTCTTGAATAATATCAAGATGAAAATACATACACTTTATGAAAATACTGAACGGGGATTGACAGAGGAAGAAAAACTAAAAGTTATACCTCTTTTTAAACGAAAATCAAAAAAGACTTTTCCTTTTGAGGATATTGCGAAAAAGTTGGCAGGAAAGAATAATTATTGTTATTACAAAAGTGATGTAGATAAACCGTATAAGTTTAATTATCAGATGGACACGCAAGTATCTGGTAGTGTGGTCAGTGCTCAATTGGAAGAACTATTTGGTGAAGATTGGCTTAGTGGTGTTTGTGAAGTATATACTCTTGCTAAAGATAAAACACGTTTTCAAATAATGAATGACATTTGGCACGCTCTTTTCTTCTTTGATGACGATGAGAAGTTGAAGGAGTTTGCTGTCAACCGTCTGCAATTGAATGATGAGGATGCTGAGAAGTTCAGCAATATTTCGATGCCTAATGATTATTCTTCCCTTAGTCTCAAAGCTATTCGTAAGATGCTTCCTTATATGCGTGATTATGGAATGATGTACTCCCAGGCCGTGTTTGTTGCAAATCTTTGTGAAGTTTTGCCTCATTATATATGGGGAATCAAAGAAACGAGAGAGGTTGCCATAGAAAATGTGATTAATGAAATAAACTCATACGACAGTAATCGCATTGATGGTAAAACAATGGAAGCCTGTATAAAAGATTTTTTGAGAGAAAAATATCAAATTGATGAGAATAACTTAAAGAAACTTTATCATCCTTCAATGTTAGAGCTTTATCCACGTCAATGTCCAAATGATGAAGGTATTTATCAATTAGGTTCACCACGTATTAGTAGTGTCAAGAATCCTATGGCTATGCATTCGTTGTTTAGGCTTCGTAAAGTTGTAAATTTATTGCTAAAAGAGCAGATAATAACACCTGAGACAAAAATACATATAGAGTTCTCGCGTGATTTAAATGATGCTAATCGTCGTTGGGCCATTCAGACTTGGCAACGAGACAACGAAAAGGAAAGGATGAATTGCAGAAAGGAAATTGAGAAATATATATCAAATCCTACTGATTCAGACATTATGAAATACCAGCTTTGGGAAGAGCAAAACCATAAATGTCTTTACACTGGTGAAGAAATTAGAATTACCGATTTTTTAGGAAGTAATCCGAGATATGATATTGAACATACAATACCCAGAAGTGCTGGAGGAGATAGTACTAAAATGAATTTAACTTTATGTAGCAATAGGTTTAATAGAGATGTGAAAAGAACTAATCTTCCCTCTCAGCTCACTAATCATGAAGATATTCTTGAAAGAATTGCTGCATGGAAAGAAAAATACGAAGAATTGGCTAAACAAATAAGGAAAACCAATACAAGAGGTGCTGCCTCAAAAGAGGAAAAAGATAAAATAATTAAAAGGCGCCATTACTTATCTTTGCAGTATGACTATTGGCGAGGTAAATATCAGCGATTTGTAATGACAGAGGTTCCAGAGGGCTTTTCTCGCAGACAGGGAACAGATATTAGTGTTATATCGCGTTATGCTCGAATGTATTTGAAATCAGTTTTCAAACAAGTATATATTGTGAAGGGAATTGCTACTTCCGACTTTCGCAAAATGTGGGGTATTCAAGATGAATATACGAAGAAAGAAAGAATAAACCATGTACATCATTGTATAGATGCAATCACCATCGCATGTATAGACAAAAATGAGTATGACAAATTGGCTCAGTTTTATCATCAGTCGGATGAATATAAGTTGGGAAGGGGTGAAAAACCAGTCTTTGGAAAGCCATGGCCAACATTTGTTAGCGATATCAAACAGATACAAGATGAATTGCTGATAGCACATTATTTCAAAGACAACATGCCCAAGCAAGCCAAACGTTATGTACGAGATAGTAAAGGCAGAAAAGTTTTAACACAAGGAGATACTGCACGTGCCTCTTTACATAATGATACATATTATGGTGCCATAGAAGTTGATGGTGCGATTAAATATGTTGTTCGCAAAAAACTTAGTGGATTAGAAGAGAAAGATGTTAAGAATATTGTTGATGCTGAAGTGCGATCTAAAGTGGAAAATGCAATCCTTCTACACGGTTCGTTGAAGAAAGCATTAGAGGAAACTATCTGGATGAACGAGGAGAAACAGATACCAATAAATAAAGTACGAGTTTTTACAGGTTCTGTTACTCGTCCTATCAATATTCGTCAACAACGTGATAAGTCGAGACATGAGTATAAAAGACAATTTCATGTTCAGAATGACCGAAACTATATGATGGCAATCTATATCGGTCATGATAAGAATGGTAAAGAGAAACGTGAATTTGAGTTAATCAACAATATAACTGCTGCAAATTTCTATCGTCGTAGTAATGACCGTATACCTACCGATAATCAGCTCGTACCACTTTACAGTAAAAGCGGATATGAGCTTTGTTATCGTTTGAAGATTGGTACAATGGTTTTATTGTATGAAAATTCTCCTGAGGAGGTATGGGAACTGGATAAGAAAAACCTGCAAATGCGATTATATAAAATAACGGGATTGTCGTCAATGGTGATTCAACAGAAATATGAATTTGGTACTATTGAGATGGTGCATCATCAAAATGCAAGACCAAGTTCCGACGTTAAGAAAGTAAATGGTGAATACAAATCAAATGAAGAATTTCGTCCAGGAATAAAATTGTTACACACTCAGTTTAAAGCCCTTGTCCAAGGAGTAGATTATGAAATTAATGATTTAGGAGAGATAAAGAGATTGTTATGATAAAGCAAACACTGATGTTTACATCACCAGTGTCATTGTCTCTAAAAGACAAACAAATGGTTATCACATTTAAGGATAATAAAGACACGGTGACTCGTCCTATTGAAGACGTTGGCTTTGTGGTAATTGAAAACCCCATGGTCAGTATCACGGTTCCATTACTTAATGAATTAGCAGATAATAATGTTGCCGTTATCTTCTGTGACAAGAAAATGATGCCAAAAACTATGTTGATGACACTTGATGGGAATACAACTCAACAGGAAAGTTATAAGTATCAATTGAATGCTTCTCTTCCAATGAAGAAAAACGTTTGGAAACAGTTGGTTGAGTGTAAAATTAAGAATCAATCATTATTATTGAACAAAGTTGGAAAAGATGGTGGAGTCTTGAAGCCTTATTATTTGAACGTGAAATCTGGGGATTCTGACAATCGTGAAGGAGCTGCTGCAAGAGAGTATTGGAGACTGCTTTTTGATGGTGGTTTTAAAAGAGAACGCGAGGGCCTACCGCCAAATGGCATGTTAAACTATGGATATACGATACTGCGTGCTGCCGTAACCCGTGCATTGATAGGTTCAGGATTATATCCTGCATTTGGAGTGTTTCACAGAAATCGTTATAATGCTTTTCCTTTGGCAGATGATATTATGGAACCATATCGTCCGTTTGTTGATGAAATTGTCTATCACCTCTATTATGATGGTGCTGTCAATGAATTGGATAGTCAGACAAAGAGGAGACTGTTACGTGTGTTGTTCTCAGACGTGAAAATGGGGAAAGTGACAAGACCATTGGAAAATGCATTGTCTCTGACGACAGCATCTTTATTGAAGATGTATAAGGGAGAATCTGATAAATTGTCATTGCCTATGTTAGTATGAGCGAAAATCGTTTAAATGCTTACCATATTATGTGGCTATTCGTATTCTTTGATTTACCAGTGGTTACTAAAAAGGAACGAAAGACAGCATCACTTTTTAGAAAGAATTTGGTTAAAGATGGCTTTGTGATGTTACAGTATTCGGTGTATATTCGTCATTGTGCATCGTATGAAAGCCAGACAGTTCATGTTAAGCGAATTAAATCTTTTGTTCCAGATACGGGGATGGTGAGTATACTAAGCGTTACAGATAAGCAATATGGTGATATTGTGAACTTTTGGGGAAAGGAGAAAAAGAAAAAAGTACATACAGAACCTCTTCAATTGGAATTTTTTTAGTAGTTTTGTGAAAGAAATACCACATCAAAGCCACTTCTTAGTGCAATTTGTCAGGGTAAATCCCTGTGTTATAACAATATAGGATACCTAGGTTGTGGTTTGATGTAGGAATAGATAGATATACAACGAATAAGCTATAATTGTTATGACACAAAGAGTTGTGGTTTGATGTAGGAATAGATAGATATACAACGAAAATCAAGAACGCCCACATTAACGTAGGGTTGTGGTTTGATGTAGGAATAGATAGATATACAACTCAGAGAGCGAAGCATGTTGTCAATCTCCTGTTGTGGTTTGATGTAGGAATAGATAGATATACAACGCTCCGTACAAACAAGGTAGAGACAAAGGCGTTGTGGTTTGATGTAGGAATAGATAGATATACAACTGACATGGGGAGAGGTGCACATGCAGGGTGTTGTGGTTTGATGTAGGAATAGATAGATATACAACATTCGCTGGCAACAGCAGAACAAACCATTGGTTGTGGTTTGATGTAGGAATAGATAGATATACAACCCCGACACCACACACCCGACCACTCACACCGTTGTGGTTTGATGTAGGAATAGATAGATATACAACTTATCGAACGATTCCTTTTCGTAGATTTCGGTTGTGGTTTGATGTAGGAATAGATAGATATACAACAATTAAACAAATTTATTAAGCACGTGCAAGTTGTGGTTTGATGTAGGAATAGATAGATATACAACTTGACAGGCGAAGAAATCAATCAGTTATACGTTGTGGTTTGATGTAGGAATAGATAGATATACAACATCTATAGGCGTAGTGGTGAGGATTGTATGTTGTGGTTTGATGTAGGAATAGATAGATATACAACCAGGCATAAAACAAAAGAAACATGAAACGTGTTGTGGTTTGATGTAGGAATAGATAGATATACAACCGTGCATAGCCATGTTGATAGCCGACATCTGTTGTGGTTTGATGTAGGAATAGATAGATATACAACCATCTTGTCGCACCTTAAAAAAACCGCAAGGTTGTGGTTTGATGTAGCAATAGATAGATATACAACTTTATATGTACGGTCCTTCTGTGCATCATTGTTGTGGTTTGATGTAGGAATAGATAGATATACAACACAAACCGTAAACGATAGGGATTATGAGCGGTTGTGGTTTGATGTAGGAATAGATAGATATACAACTTCGAGTAAAAATTCCTCTGAGAGCAAAGGGTTGTGGTTTGATGTAGGAATAGATAGATATACAACGGGCGGATTTTGCCCCGAAGCAAAAAGCGGTTGTGGTTTGATGTAGGAATAGATAGATATACAACATCCCATCGAAGAAGCCGAAAGCCGCAAGGGTTGTGGTTTGATGTAGGAATAGATAGATATACAACACGCACAGGAATACTTAGACAGGCTCTGTTGTTGTGGTTTGATGTAGGAATAGATAGATATACAACAGTCAGATGATGGGTACGGAAACTACAAGGTTGTGGTTTGATGTAGGAATAGATAGATATACAACTGAAGATGCAGCTCTTGAACGATGCAGGAGTTGTGGTTTGATGTAGGAATAGATAGATATACAACCAGCGGAGAGATGACCCGTGACAACTACGAGTTGTGGTTTGATGTAGGAATAGATAGATATACAACCAAGCGACAAGGCGAAGTCAATAGAGCAGGTTGTGGTTTGATGTAGGAATAGATAGATATACAACCTGATAGGTATTTTAAGAGTACATACTACGTTGTGGTTTGATGTAGGAATAGATAGATATACAACTGTCGAGGTTCTTCGAATAAGTGTCACCGGGTTGTGGTTTGATGTAGGAATAGATAGATATACAACAGAGCCAGACGAAAGCGAGCAGTTCTCGAGTTGTGGTTTGATGTAGGAATAGATAGATATACAACTCCATGCCGTTTTCTTCCAGCACGTCCTTCAGTTGTGGTTTGATGTAGGAATAGATAGATATACAACCAAAGAAAGGCAACAGGATGGTGAAGTATGTTGTGGTTTGATGTAGGAATAGATAGATATACAACACATACCGAACAGCCAGTTTACAGCGGTAGTTGTGGTTTGATGTAGGAATAGATAGATATACAACCTCTGAATACTACAAACGGATTCAGGAACTGTTGTGGTTTGATGTAGGAATAGATAGATATACAACGTTCTGTCGTGAGGTAGGTTCTGGACGCAAGTTGTGGTTTGATGTAGGAATAGATAGATATACAACTCAGGCACGTCAGCAAGGCCGACTTCCACGGTTGTGGTTTGATGTAGGAATAGATAGATATACAACGTTGCTCGCTGACATGATAAACGGCAAACAGTTGTGGTTTGATGTAGGAATAGATAGATATACAACAAGCAACACGGGTGATTGTTCAAGTGCAAGGTTGTGGTTTGATGTAGGAATAGATAGATATACAACAAAGGAAGAAATTATAGATTTTATCTATAAGTTGTGGTTTGATGTAGGAATAGATAGATATACAACAAGATGACCATTAAGATTTATGCTGAACTGGTTGTGGTTTGATGTAGGAATAGATAGATATACAACTCAAGTGCTTGTATTCCTCCCTTCTCACGTTGTGGTTTGATGTAGGAATAGATAGATATACAACAGCAACACGGGTTATGGTTCAAGTGCAAGGTTGTGGTTTGATGTAGGAATAGATAGATATACAACGATATGCTATTGCAAGACCATCAACACCGAGTTGTGGTTTGATGTAGGAATAGATAGATATACAACTTCAGGCGGAAATATCTCAATGTGGCCATGGTTGTGGTTTGATGTAGGAATAGATAGATATACAACCTGCACAATTAATTAACGATTTCGTAGCTAGTTGTGGTTTGATGTAGGAATAGATAGATATACAACGGTGAGTATCCAAGAGACGGGCAGCAGACAGTTGTGGTTTGATGTAGGAATAGATAGATATACAACGTCTGCAAGACGTACAGCATTAAACTTATAGTTGTGGTTTGATGTAGGAATAGATAGATATACAACTACAATCATATTGGCAGCCTTACGAACTTGTTGTGGTTTGATGTAGGAATAGATAGATATACAACGATTGCAAAGCACTTGCAATACCGTTATAGTTGTGGTTTGATGTAGGAATAGATAGATATACAACTATTCTTGAAACTTTCAGAATTGAGCACCTGTTGTGGTTTGATGTAGGAATAGATAGATATACAACGGAATCTGGAAAATTCTTCATCGAAAGGCGTTGTGGTTTGATGTAGGAATAGATAGATATACAACAGAAGCACCTGCGAAGGAAGCAACCGTGAAGTTGTGGTTTGATGTAGGAATAGATAGATATACAACATCTTGTCAAAATGTCTTTGTCACCTTGGAGTTGTGGTTTGATGTAGGAATAGATAGATATACAACAGAAGACTGCTTTCTATCATCAGAATCCAAGTTGTGGTTTGATGTAGGAATAGATAGATATACAACTGCAGGTACGGCTATCATTTCGACGTATGTGTTGTGGTTTGATGTAGGAATAGATAGATATACAACTTGAATATTATCTAATAAATCTAAATACTTGTTGTGGTTTGATGTAGGAATAGATAGATATACAACAACAGGAATTAACCCGTTTTTGTCGAAAGAGTTGTGGTTTGATGTAGGAATAGATAGATATACAACTTCCCTTTTTGTATAGCAATTAGATTTTCTGTTGTGGTTTGATGTAGGAATAGATAGATATACAACAAGACCAGATTTCAATTTAAACATATCTGAGTTGTGGTTTGATGTAGGAATAGATAGATATACAACATAATCATAATCATGATGCAAGTATAGTAGTTGTGGTTTGATGTAGGAATAGATAGATATACAACAGCCATAATAATGCCGTGACATGGTGCAGTGTTGTGGTTTGATGTAGGAATAGATAGATATACAACATGATTCACAATTACCACAATCTACATAATGTTGTGGTTTGATGTAGGAATAGATAGATATACAACAATATGGTTTTCCAGTCCAGAGAACTCGTAGTTGTGGTTTGATGTAGGAATAGATAGATATACAACAATACGTTCATATTACGACCGTTCAAGTCGTTGTGGTTTGATGTAGGAATAGATAGATATACAACCCATGAAAGTGTTTGTATCTGAGTATGTAGTTGTGGTTTGATGTAGGAATAGATAGATATACAACGAACACTGCCAACATATTTTGCAAACCAGCGTTGTGGTTTGATGTAGGAATAGATAGATATACAACCAAATCTAAACCAAAAGCATCAGTAATTGGGTTGTGGTTTGATGTAGGAATAGATAGATATACAACAATTCCATAATGTCGTGACATATTAATACGTTGTGGTTTGATGTAGGAATAGATAGATATACAACGCATAGTCACGGAATCTTTGAGGATGTTGCGTTGTGGTTTGATGTAGGAATAGATAGATATACAACCACTTGCTCGGCAAAAGCCATTGTTGCTGGTTGTGGTTTGATGTAGGAATAGATAGATATACAACTAACTGAAACATCATTGAAAGACATTTCAGTTGTGGTTTGATGTAGGAATAGATAGATATACAACTGCCCTCGCTAAATACTCGATGCGTGACAGGTTGTGGTTTGATGTAGGAATAGATAGATATACAACTAAACATCTTGAAAGCTATCACCTATCTGCGTTGTGGTTTGATGTAGGAATAGATAGATATACAACCACAATGTCAGAAGTAGTAGAACCATATCCGTTGTGGTTTGATGTAGGAATAGATAGATATACAACTATCTGAAGCCGAAAGTTTGCTCTATCGGGGTTGTGGTTTGATGTAGGAATAGATAGATATACAACAAGCCCATGCAGATGTGGCAAAGAGTACGAGTTGTGGTTTGATGTAGGAATAGATAGATATACAACTCTTACTTAATCAAATTATCTTATGAAAAGTTGTGGTTTGATGTAGGAATAGATATACATTTTTTATATAGGATCGATAGAGCCCCTATATCGGCTATTCTATAATGTGATGCTAAAATAAAAAAGAGGAAATGTAATTATTTGATTTACATTCAAAGAATTACGTTTCCTTTTTTGTGCGCCTGAAAGGACTCGAACCTTCACGTCGGATGACACTAGATCCTAAGTCTAGCGCGTCTACCAATTCCGCCACAAGCGCATAACATGGGTACAAAGGTAAGAAAAAATAGATAATTTAGATGATTTTACGATGATTTTTTTTGAGAAAGTATGGTTTTTCTTGAGCAGCATAGAGTTTTTGGGGGAGAATGGTGCTATTTGTGTTTGTTGATGATGCTACGTGCGTACTCAATGATGGTGTCTTTCCCCCTTCTCAGGTCGGCATCGTTGAGTGATACGTAGTGGTGTGGAGGAATGCCAAACTCGGTGTCGTTTTTGTCTTTGTCGTACATCGGACAGGCGGAGAACCGCACGCTCCACCCGATGGGCAGTTCGGATGAGAAGGGGAGCCCTGCGCCTCCCCCCGTATGGTCACCAACGACGGTGGCATGAGGGCAGCATTTCATGTACTTGGTAAACTCGTTAGCGGCGCTGAATACCTGTCGGTTGGTGAGTACGACGACCTTTTTTTGCCATCGTATGCCCTTGGAGGGAGTGAGCCATTGCTCTTGTAGGGGTGAGAATTCGTTGTGTCCCTTTCCTGTTTTGTGCTGCATGTATCCCACGAGTATTTTCTCGTTGGTGAATCGTGCAGCCAGTTGCTCGGCACTGGAAAGAAGTCCGCCCGTATTGTTGCGGATGTCGATGATCAGTCCGTTGCAGGGAGCCAAATAGTATAATATCTCGTCGAGGTTGCCGGCACCCAGTTCGTTGGAAAAGGTGGGGCAGCGGAGATACCCGATGTTATCGTCAAGGATTTTGTATCTGAGACCAGAGGCAATGCGATAGTCGGTTCCTATATATATATTAAATAAGGTGTCGCTGAAGTTGGTGGGGTAATCTTCGTGCCAAGCCCAGTAACGTCCTAAGTCGAAGCTGGTATAGAGGTTGACGTGCCCGTCTTTGAGCTCGCTGAGCATATTAGTGAGCACCTCGAATTGCTGGTACTTGCTCATTCCTTGGTTTACTTGTTGGTTGTAACGTGAGTGAACCTCGTTCCAATCAAGTCCGTATTGTTTCTGTTTGTAGTCGAAGAAGCAGTAATGCTCGTCGATGATTTGCCAAAGAGCCTCCAGGTTGCCTTGTGGCGTATTGGAGAACTCCTCTTCCTTGACGCACGACATCAATAAGGAGGTGAGGATGGTGGCAGCTATGAGGGTGACAGATGGTTTCATGGCAGTATTATAAATGGTGGACCCATCCGATGAGGAATGAATGGGTGTAATGATGGCGCTTGATGTTGTTGACATTGCTTTGTTGAATGTCGCCGAGATAGCCTAAACGCAATTTTGAGTGAGGTTTTTTGGGCGACAATTGCACGTCCAATGTGAGTGCATGGTGGAGGGAAGGTGCAGAGACGAAGGTGGTGGGTACGATGTTGTGGTCGTAGTTTCCCTTGGAAAAAATCTCATAGTAGGATTGTCCGTAATTGGGTGAGAACATCAATCCTACGAGAGGAGTAGAGAGATGGTAGCGGATGAGAAAGCTACGATGACGGAAAGTGTTTTTGTAAGAGATGGAAGCTGATGGGGCAAGGTGGAGAGAGATGTCAGCTTGTACGGGATTGTTGCTATTTCGGGTGTTATATAGAATGCCCAATTTGGCATCAGTACATCCTCCAACCTGCAGGGAAAAGTTGGGGGAGAGGATCCAGTTGTAATGGAGGGAGAACTGGAAGCGATAGGCTCCAGCTAACTCGTTGCCATTGCCCGCACGGTTGTCTAAGATGGAAAGACAACCGTGGTGGGTAAAGGTGTGAGAGAGATGTCTGGGAGAGATGCGGCTCCTGTTTTCTGCCATAATCCTTATTTCTGTGCCTTTATATTGCTCGGCAGAGATATATGTGTCGAGAACGTTGGCGGCACCAATTGCAATCATGAAGGCTCTCTCCTTGGGATTCTGCATGTTGTAATTTGATGCAGAGAGACCGCCGTGAGCAAGAGAAACGCTATCGTTTTGAGCCGCACAAGGTAACGCCAGCAAGGAGAACGTAGCACACAAGATTATGAATATTTCAGCTATCTTCATCAGGGAAGAGGCTTAATTGTTCTGATGTCTGCCCATTCTTAGACGGCTGACTTTGTGAGGAAAGGTCTTCGGAGATAGCAGTCTCATTGGGTGTTTCTTCAGAGATGTTGTCATCTTCCTCGCCATTGTCATCAGCGGATGGATTCTCAGGGAGTTTGGTAGGTTCGAGTTCTTCAATGGAAGTAACGTTACAGGTGGTGATACGTTTTCCTTTCGCCTTGAAACCCTTGACCATGATAAATTCTTCTACATCAATAACCATTGGCTCTTTGTCGGCATCAAATCCACCGAAGTTGACCTTTATGCGTGGGAATGGTTGGTCGGTGAGAATCAACAACTTAGAATTAGGGTTGTCGCCAAGATAATTCTGCTTTTTCCTTGTAGCCTCCATGGTGAAGCGCTTGATGTAAGGATAGCCCTGATTGTCGGCATCGAAGAGCACGGCAGTCCAGATCTTAGTGGAATCCCATTTCTCAATGATTTTGATGTTATCCTCATAGTGATTGTTTGCATCGAAGTTGGAAATGTAAAATTCCCCATTATCCAAAATCACGAGAATCATTTCGTCATCGTTAAATTCTCCGAGGAATGTGCCATGTTCGTCATAATTGAGACGGTTCACGTCAGAGTCGTACCACACCTTTCGTCCTCCGAGAGTAGAGTGACCGCGGTCTTTCAGACTTATTCTGTGGACAGGTTTCTTAGAGAGCAGATAACCCTTGCTCGACTTTCCCCTGATGGTAATCTTAGAGAAGTCGCGGGTGAGGAAGATAGACTTGAGTGTGGGGCTGGAGTCGAGTGTTACCTTGATGGTTTCGGCTTCACCATTGGGATTAGAAGTGAAATAAAGGATTTTAGAACCAGGCTTTCCTTGCGTTAAATCATATTCCTTGTCACGTGTGATGGCGGTGACGTTGAAACGTTTCATGAACGTGAATCCTTCTCTACCATCACGATAGGCAACATTGTAAATAGTACGCGTGTCGTTTTTCTTGAATACTTGTACGTGCAGGATGTTTTTTCCGACGAAGATCTTGTCTGCCACACGAATGACCTTAAACTTACCATCCTTATAAAATATAATAATGTCGTCAATGTCGGAGCAGTTGCAAACAAACTCATCCTTTTTAAGTCCAGTACCGATGAATCCCTCGGCACGGTTGATGTAAAGTTTTTCGTTAGCCTCTACGACTTTCGTTGCCTCGATGGTGTCGAAATTACGAATTTCAGTTCTTCTTGGATAGTTGGCTCCATATTTGTTTTTGATAAACGTAAACCAGTTGATGGTAACGTCAACCATGTGGGCAAGGTCGTGATTGATGCCTTTTATTTCGTCTTTTATTCTTGCGATGAGGTCGTCAGCCTTATCCTTGTTGAACTTTAAGATTCGTTGCATCTTGATTTCCATCAAATGAAGAATGTCATCACGTGTGATTTCACGAATGAAATCCTTCTTGTAAGGCTCCAATCGATTGTCGATATGTTCGATGGCAGCATCCATGTTTTCCGCATTTTCAAACTTCTTGTCCTTGTAGATGCGTTCTTCGATGAAGATTTTCTCTAAAGATGCGAAGAACAATTGCTCCTCCAGTTCTTTTTTGCGTATGCTTAACTCTTTGCGGAGAAGTCCCATCGTGTAATCCACATTATGGCGTAAAACGTCGCTGATGGTTAAGAAGCAAGGCTTATTGTCTTCGATGACGCAACAATTGGGGGAAATATTGATTTCGCAATCAGAAAAGGCGTATAGGGCATCAATTGTCTTGTCGCTGGAAATACCAGGAGCGAGGTGGACTTGAATTTCGACCTCGGCGGCGGTGTTGTCATCCACCTTCTTGGCTTTGATTTTTCCTTTGTCAATGGCTTTGAGGATGGAGTCAATTAAGGTGACGGTAGTTTTTGAGAAAGGAATTTCTTTGATGACGAGAGTCTTATTGTCTAATTTCTCAATTTTTGCCCTTACCTTTAGCATTCCACCACGTTGTCCGTCATTGTACTTAGATACGTCAATGCTCCCTCCCGTGGGGAAGTCGGGATATAATTGGAAGGGTTTTCCTTTTAGATAAGAAATTGCAGCATCGCAAATCTCGTTGAGGTTGTGTGGTAGGATTTTAGAACTTAATCCTACGGCAATACCCTCGGCACCTTGTACTAATAATAAAGGAAATTTGGCGGGAAGGGTGATAGGCTCTTTGTTTCTGCCATCATAAGAAAGCTGCCAGTCGGTGGTTTTGGGATTGAAGACCACATCTAAGGCAAATTTGCTTAGTCGAGCTTCTATGTATCGAGGAGCAGCGGCACGGTCGCCTGTTAAAATGTTCCCCCAGTTGCCTTGCGTGTCGATAAGTAAGTCTTTTTGTCCCATCTGCACCAAAGCATCACCAATGGAAGCGTCACCATGAGGGTGAAATTGCATGGTATGTCCTACGATGTTGGCCACCTTATTATATCTGCCATCATCCATGCGCTTCATGGAATGAAGGATTCTGCGTTGAACTGGTTTCAGTCCGTCTTCGATGTGAGGAACAGCTCTTTCGAGAATCACATAACTTGCATAATCCAAGAACCAGTTTTGATACATTCCGCTGAGATGATGAACCACAGAAGCATCGAATCTGTTTACTGGCTTATATTCAGAATGTGAATCTTCGGAAGAGTCCGGGTTTGATGGTATCTCTTGATAGTCATCAAGTTGATTTTGATTTTCTTCGTTTATGATGTCGTTGTCCATATTGTTTGCTTAAAGATAATAGAAAGCATTCATCTGCTTTTGCAAATGTAATATAAAAAATTGATATTCACAAATTTACGATGGTTTTATTTTGAGGAAATAATGTAAAAGCAAAAATCCCGGTGGAAACTTTTAATTTCCATCGGGACTTAAGTGCATTTAAAATTAGAATTTTAAAACAAGTCTGTTGAGGTAATTTCTTACCACATTCTGCCTGAAGCAGCTGTGCCTTTAACGTCGTTACCCATTACAGGAGCACCAGGTCCAGCAGTCGTACTAGGAGTACTCCCTACCATGATGCCTTCGAAACCAACGGTTAAAGGTCTTGTCTTTGGACATACGTAAGCTTTCTTCATTTTATATAAAATTAAAAGAAAAAAAATACTATATCTATTTGTTTAATGAGCGTGCTTATTCACACATTTCTGCTGCAAAGATAAGACTTTTTTCTTAGATACAAAAAAAATATATGAAAAAATTTTGAGTCTTGTATTAAAAAATGTAATTTTGCACAGTTTAATAAAATAAAACATATATGGAAACGATAGAAAATAATCATCATCACAGTCATTCTCATGGACATCATCATGGGAAACACAGATCTGAAAATGTACATGTTTATCAAGTTGATGCCATTGTAGGTAAAAATCCACTAAATATAGCCTTTACAGCGGCTGTTTTGGGACAGTTACTTTTCTTTTTTGCTAATTATAGTATTTCTGCTGCGTTAGGTTCTGATGGAGAGGTCTTTGTTTTGTTAGCCCATTTCCTGAGAGCCTTTGGAGAAGGATTTCTTTTATTTTGTCTGATGAAGGGAATGGCTTCATTGCTTTATCCACTTAAATGGTATTTTATTTCGGCAATTTTTTTCTTTGTTTTGTTTCACTTGGTAACTTCTGCTTTATTGATAATGCATCAGAATGGTTTGTTGGGTGATATCGGAGTTTTCTTTTACTTATTAAGTACTATTACTTATTTTGCATTAGGATTTATGCTCAAACAAAAGTATAAGGATAGCTTAGCCAAATTGGGAATTATAATGATGACATATATTTTAGTTACTATGGCATTGAGCTTAGCAGGAATGATGGGAATAAATATTTACATTGATTTTGCTTGTGTTGCTTTGGGAGTATATTATATCATAACGCTTAGAGATAGATTCGACGTTGATTATGATGACTAAGAATGAAATTTTAATGTTAAATTTACTCAAGTCTGCTTTATGGAATCAAGAAGCAGACTTGAGCCTTTTTAATAATAAAGGTGTAGATTGGCAGGGTATTATAGATGTTGCTGATAAACAGGGTGTGGTGTCTTTAGTTGCATCAGCTATTCGAAAGTTAGAAGATCAAGGTCTTTCTGAAGAATATTTGCCCAATGATATTATTAATAAATGTGTAACCCTTCAATTTTCAATCATTAGACAAACAAGTTCTGTTGTTCCTACCATTGAGAGTGTGGTTCAAAAGTTAAGGGAAGCTGGAATAGAACCTATATTGTTGAAAGGACACGGTGTTGCTCAATATTATCTTAAACCAGAATTTCGGTATTGTGGTGATATAGATTTGTATTTAGGTGATGAATTTGTTGATAAGGCAGTTGATTCTTTGAAGGCTTATGTTGATTTTGTAGATGATTCCTATGATAATGATAAACATTATAATATGAAATGGCAGGATGTAGAAGTGGAATTACATCGCTCGGCTATTGATTTGACTGATACCCAGCAGAATAAATTGTTGTACGAATGGACAGAAAAAGAGTTGCATTCGAATAGGAATCGTCAAGTTGTTATTGGTAATACCAATGTGACTGTACCTTCGGAACTATTCGATTCAATTTTCATTTTATTTCATTTGTGGTGGCATTTTGTAAATGGTGGAACTGGAATACGACAGTTTTGTGATTGGACAATGTGTCTTTATCGTGTTGGAGATAAACTCGATGAAAGAGAATTGAAAGAATTGCTTAACAGATTTGGTATGTTAAGCATGTGGAGAGTCTTTGGCCATGTAGCAGTTGAGTATCTTGGACTACCAAAAGAAAAGTTTCCTTTGTATAGTAGCAAGAAAAAATATGTTGGGAAAAAAATCACAGAACTTGCCATGGAATATGGCAATTTTGGCCATGAACATTATCAATATATGGTTATTGATAGTGTTAAAAGAGGTGTCTTCATTCATAAGATAATGACCGCAACATATTTTGGAAAATTAAAATTCTGGTGTTTTTGGGCATCTCCTATTTTATCTTTGCCAGTTATTAAGGATTATTATAAAGGAGTGTTCCTGTCATATTGGAAGAAACTATTCCATTAATTCCTTATAATCTCAGTACCATCAAAAAAGCGAGGCATGTCTGCAAAACATGCCTCGCTTTTTGATATTCATTCAATTAAATGCTTATTTCACAACAAACTTTTTGCCATTTTGGATGTAAATACCCTTGTTAGGATTCTTCACTAATCTACCGCTCAAATCATAAATCTTGCCTTTCTTGGTAGCAGATGCTGAAACGTTGTCAATACCTGTATAAAGAGCTTCGTCCATGAATGTAACGTGGTAAATATAGCGTTTCGTATCGATTTGGAAGCAGATTTCTGCATCTTTGCGATAGCCTTCTTCCAATTCTTGGTCAGAAATGGTAACGATAGAGTACCCGTCTCCAGCTTCTTCAAAGATGATATGTATCATTCCACTCTCGTCGTAACCACCGTTCTCATGGTTGAAAGACAATCCGTTCTCCAATGGTTTGTAGCCTTCTCCGTAAACTCCAGATTCAGCTTTTCCTCTCAACGTGTAGCCATTCATCAGTTCGTCAACAGATATTCCGAATGCTGCGGCAGCCTTAGATGGGTCGAATGGTGCGGTTGTATCTTCCAGATCCAAGTTGATGGGGAATGCAAGCGACTCTTCACCAAGGATTTCATATTCTACGATTTCATTAACGAATTGCACGGTGAATTTGATTTGAACCATGTCTTTCGTTTCCTCGTTCACCAAATACAGATTTGCTCTGTAAGAAGAACCAATGGCATTAACTCCAGGAACTTGGTAAACAGAGAACTGACCATTTGAAAGATTGTAGCAAATACCTACTGGAGCCACGTCATTGCCAGTCCATAAGTGTCCTTGTCCTTCCTTTCCAAGCCATACACCTGGGCGTGGGTCACACGGGTATCTTGAGAATGGAGCATATTTCTCGCCTGTAGCAGTGGTGATTGAATCGGCAACTTCGCAATACAATACTGGTGAGGTCGTGCCTATAAGCTCGTTCACTACATCTGTTGTCAGGGTATAAGTAGATTGGTTGCCATTTACCAAGTAGTCTGTGGCGCTTGCGATTACCTGTACGGTTGCGCTTCTTGTAGCCACAATCTTATATCCGCTTTGGTCTTCAGCCTCTTTTTCCTTTACTTTATAGGTAATGTCGAGAGCGTGATACTTGCCTTCGTTTACGATGTACATGGTAAAATGTGCTTCGTCTCCAATCTTCAAGTTGCCTGGATAGTGACCAATGTTCAAAGTGGATAAGTCGCCAGCTGTCATAGGTTCTACAAATACTATTGCGCTGGTTCCCCAATTACAAGCTACACCGTCAGCAGTCATCCAGAATCCACCGTTATTGGCAGTACCTGCACTTGTTAAGTTGTTGTTTGCGTCAAGTACTTGCAAGCTCAATTGGGTAGCTTCGCAACCCAGTTCTGCGGCAATAGCCTCCGTGTCGAGTGTGAAAGAAATGGTTTCGTAATTGTATGAGTCATCGATGCCTTGTTCTTTTACGATGATAGTCTCGCCCGTTTTTGTCATTTCGTCCAAGCCAGAATAGTCTGGTTCTTCGATGGTCAATTGAATGCGAATCTTGTAAGCCTTATCATTATATATAATGTACACGTTATTATAATAAGAGTCACCTGGTTTCAAGGCATTGCCATGCTGTCCGAGATTAAATTTCAACTTATTGTCACTAAATTCAAATTTCTCGGTATAGTAAACCTCACCTTGCGTGTTGTATGGAGCAGCCAACACCTCGTCGGAGACGTTTCCTTGCTCGTCTTCTGTTTGCTTAGACAGCCACCATCCTGGAGCTGCAGCCGTGCTTACGTTCGTCAATGTGTCCTTCTTGTCTCCAATAGAAGCGTCTCTTTCTGGTGAATAGATAATCTTTGAGAGTACCAGTTCCAACAATTCAGCCGATGGCATTCCTAACTTCTCCACCAAGTCATTGATTTCAAACTCGTAAGTAGTTCCGTTCGTGCCACTGCGTGGGAATTGCTTTACTTCAAGAGTCGTTTCGCCCACGATGTTCAATTCTTTTTCTACCAATGTGGTAGGAGCGGTTACCTCGGGAATTGGTTTCACGATGTAGGTAATGTCAAACGTAGCTTCCTTTTCGCCCAAAACAAGTTTAAACTGAGGGTTAAACGTTGCTCCGGCGGCTAAACTGTCAGGGAATTGACCGATGTTGATGGCAAACAAGTCGTTTTCAGAATCCCAAGTAAGTGTGTTGTAATACACTACATTAGGCCATTCGCCAATCATTCCGTTTCCTTGAATCCAGAAACCACCTTTTCCACCTTGTGTGTAGTTGTCAGAGAAGTTTCCGTCAGCTTCTTGATAGAAGAACATGTTGGCGTCGGTGCTGCCTTCGCCAGTCCAAGACCTTACGGCATTCATCAAGCCAACCGTGTCTGTACCCAATTGGGTAGCCACTTCCGTTAGGCTAAAGTTAATGGCATCGGTGTCATACGCTGATCTGGCGTATTGTTCGAGCGTAGCTTTAAACTGCGCTTGTGCCGATAAGCCTGTAAATAGACATACCACTGCTAACAGCAGTTTCTTTAAGTGAGTAGTTGTCATAACATGCATAATAATTTAAGTTAATAATTGATTTCAATAAATGTTTAGGCAAAACTAAGAAAAAAATGTGTATTTGACAAATAAAAACCACCGAATTTATTGTGAATAGACGTTTTTTTCATACTTTGGACTATTCTTTTATCTATAAGTGTGAAAAGTCATGTTTTTGTTTAAAATCAAGTGAATCTCCTTCATTGCGTTCCCATTGGTTTTCTTTGCTTAAAACCATTGGTCACTATGCCAGTAACCGATGGTTTCTATATGAGTTACCATCGGTTACTATGTGAGAAACCATAGCTTTCATGATTGTTTGTTTCTTGCTTTTTTATCTTCTTAAAGATGCAAAAATGCGCCATTTCATCGTGAATAATGAATGATTAGCGCCTGATTGTTCTTTCCCGTTCCATAGGTTATGTATAGGCTTACCAAACATGGTGTTTGCTTACCTTAAAGATACTGTTTGTTGTCCATAAACATAGTCTTTATAGAATTAACGAGTGAGGGTGGGGGACAGTAAGAAATATTTGATGAAATGTAACAACTTGTTTTAAAAACTATTCATCTCGTCATTTCTTGTAATAATAAATAGTTAAAATATTTGTGTGATTTAAAAAAAGATGTTATTTTTGCAAAATAATCTAAATCGTATAGCTATTTTCTATCGAAAAATCTAACATTTATATACATAACATGAAAATTTGCATACCTAAGAAGAAAGAATGTGTGGCGGCTATTGTTGCTTCCTTGCTGCTTTCAGGAAGTGGTGTCTTGCAGTCGTGTAGTACTGACGAGCTTACTGGTCAGCCCTCATGGCTTGGAAACTCCATTTACGAGCGTTTGCAGGAAGATGGCAATTACACCTACACACTGCGTCTCATCGATGACCTGAATCAGACATCGGTATTGAGCCAAACAGGTAGTAAGACACTTTTCGTAGCTGATGACAAGGCTTACGACGAGTTCTTCAAGAGTAATTCATGGGGAGTGAAAAGGTACGAAGACCTGAGTGCTGCCCAGAAGAAATTGTTGCTGAATGCTTCTATGGTGAACAATGCTTACCTTGTGGAGTTGCTTTCCAATGTGAGTGGCAATCCTCCCTCTGAGGGTGAGTGTATGCGTAGGGCAACGGCAGTCTCTGTTTACGATTCCGTTTCGAGAATCTACCCAGACCAAATGCCAAACACGGTTTATTGGGAAAAGTACAAGGACCACAAGAACGGTATCGTATTGTTGCGCGACAACTCCAGTAAGCCTATGATTCACTTCTTGCCAGCTTACATGAAGTTGAACAAGATTACCAGTGAAGACTTGGCAATCTTGACCAACCAGCGTTCAAACTCTGTTTCTGACGCATGGGTAAACGGCATGAAGATTATCGACCGAGACATTGCTTGCAAGAATGGTTACATCCATAAGGTGGACGGAGTAATGACGTCTTCTGACAACATGGCGGAAATCATTCACAAACATGCTAACATGTCAACCTTCTCCAGTCTGCTCGACCGTTTCTCTGCTCCTTATTACAATGAAGAGGCTACCTCAGACTACAGACGTCTTTACAACACCAACGACTCTGTGTATGTGCTGCGCTATTTTGCCAGTACGGCGGCACGAGATGGCTATGCTACTGACGGTAACTTAAAGAGCGACCCTAACGGAAACTTGGTTGACGCTCAGCTGACCTTCGATCCAGGATGGAACCAATATATGTACACCAACACCGCAGGTAGGGACATGCACTACGATGCAGGAGCTATGCTCGTACCTACCAATGAAGCGTTGGATTTCTGGTGGAACCACGACGGTAGGGCTTTGCAAGACATGTATGGCTCATGGGAGAACGTACCATTGAAAGTGCTCGTTCAGTTGATGAATATCAACATGATAAACACGTTCTCTGAAACCGTTCCTTCAAAGTTCGACTATATCGTAGATAATACCACCAAGGTGACGCTCGGCGTTACTCCCGAACACGTCGATAGTTGTTTCATGGGATGTAATGGTGTTGTCTATTTAATTAATAAGGTGTTCTCACCCGCATCTTACTCATCCGTTTCGTTCCCGGCATTGATCAACGAGAACACGATGAACGTGATTTACTGGGGTATCGAGAACTTATACTTTAACGCATACCTCAACTCAATGGATTCCTACTATAGCTTCTTCATTCCTACGAATGATGCTATGTTGCGCTATGTTGACCCCTGTTCTTACGGTTCTTCCTTGTCTGTTCTCTACGAGTTCTATTACGACAAAGATGCCAAGACCGTGAAGGCTCATCGTTACAGTTACGATGTGAATACACAGCAAATCGTACCAGGACCCACATTGAGCGATGCTACAACGGAACAAGTGTCTAACCGTCTTACCGATTTGCTCAACAGCTTAATCGTGGTTGGCAACGTGGAAGATGGACACACCTATTATAAAACTAAGGGCGGAAGTCCGCTGATGGTTACTCATGCTGGTCAAGAAAATACAATGACCGTTTCAGGTGGCTTGCAGATAGAGACCAACACCCCGATTACCGTTAATACCATATACGACGAAAGTGCGAGTGGTAACGGTAAATCGTATGTTGTCAATACCCAAATGCCATTGACCAGCCAGCGTTCTACCTACGCCATCTTAAAGGACATTCCCGAATGCTCTAAGTTCTATGAGCTTTTGGTTGGCAGTAAGTTGCTTTCGTCAAGATTGAGCTCACGCTATACTTGTGCTGATTACAATATCAACCTTTTCGATGCTTATAATTACACGGTATATGTGCCAACCAATGATGCGATAGAAAAACTCCAGGCTGATGGAATCCTTCCAGAGTGGGGAGACTTTGACGATTTGACGGTTGAGATGTTTGGCGGTGATGCTACGCTTTTGAAGAAAGCACAAAACATCATCACCAACCGTATCACCGACTTCTTGCGTTACCATATACAAGACAACTCGGTGTTTATCGGTGGTCAGCCAGTAAGCGAGGTGAAATATGAAACATCTAAGTTGAATCCCATTAACAGCCGATTCTTCAGTCTTACCGTTACTGCCGACGATAACAGGATGCAGATTTCCGACCAGCTCGGCAATACACGTAACGTTGTGAAAGACCGTGGCTATTACAACATGATTGGTCGTGAGTACTGGAAGCAAGGTTCAGGAAACAATGACCTTATCTACAATGCCTCTGACGTGGTGGTTCATCAGATTGATGGAGCCCTCTTCTATGACCAAGAACAGTTGACCTCATGGAAAGATGAGATAGAGGCTTTGATACCAACACCATCTAACGCTAAAAGGAGGAGATAATTATGAATGGCCGATTAAGATATTTCATTTTGTCGCTGCTTAGTATAGTAGCCATTGGTGCTTCGGCACAGATAACAGCCGTTCATGGAACGGTAACTGATGAGTTTGGAGAGCTCACGGGTGCTTCCGTTTGTGAGATTGACGGTAGTGGACGTATCATCGAGGCTACCGTGACCGACATCAACGGTAACTTCTCCATGAAGATCAGCAACCCGAAAGACAAGCTTCGTTTCAGTTACGTAGGTTTCAAGAATGTGATTCTGCCTATCGACCGTGAGGAATACCAAGTGTCCATGAAGTCGGAAACCAACTTGAAGGAGGTGACCGTCGTGGCAAAGCGCCGCTTGAATGGTGGTGGTTTGGCTATTCCTGAGAAAGAAATCTCATTTGCCACGCAGACCATCGATGCAAAGGAGTTTGACGGTCTGGGTATGAACACCATCGACGAGGCTCTTCAAGGACGTATTGCCGGTCTTGACATTATTTCTAATTCAGGTAACCTGGGAGCTGGTACTACCATGCGTCTGCGTGGTGCTTCGTCTATCAGTTCTCTGACCAATGCCAACCCGCTGATTGTGGTGAACGGTAATACGTGGAACGTGGATATGTCTAACTTCGACATGACCAGTGCCAACGATGAGCAGTTTGCCCAGTTGCTGAACGTGAACCCCGAAGACATTGCCAGCATCACCGTGCTGAAAGATGCTGCCGCTACCGCCATCTATGGTTCACAGGGTGCGAATGGTGTGATTGAGATTACCACCAAGAGAGGTACTCGCGGTAAGCCAAGACTTGAATATCGTTTGCGTTTAACGGGTACTTATCAGCCAAAGGGTTATAAGATGTTGAACGGTGACGACTATACCATGTTGCTGAAGGAGTCTTACTTCAACCCCGAACAGAATGACAATTCTTCTAACATCAGGGAGTTGAACTATGATCCTACCTTCTCTGAGTATGAGCAGTACAACAACAATACCGACTGGATGGATGCGGTAACCCAATGGGGCTTGCGCCAAAACCATAGCTTGGTGATTTCGGGTGGTGGCGAGAAAGCTACGTTCCGTATCTCTGGTGGTTTCGACCATGAGACAGGTTCGGTTATCAAGCAGAAGTTGAATCGTTTCTCTACCCGTGTGGCTCTCGACTACTTTGTGAGCGACAGGATTACGATTAAGACCAACTTCTCATTGACTTATACACAAAATAACAGAAACTCTGACAACCTCTTGTCTTTGGCTTACAGGAAGATGCCAAACATGAGTATCTATGAGCAAGATCCTCTGACGGGTGCAGATACAGACAAGTATTACACCATGCTCCAGAGTGCTTCTTCGGTATTCAATGATAACCAAAAGAATATGGTGAACCCCGTGGCAAGTGCCAATCTCGCCATCAATAAGGCAAGTACCTACGACATTTCTCCTGAGTTTATCATGAACTACCGTCTGTTGGGCTTGGATGAGGAGCATACGAGATTAGACTGGGAAGGTAGAGTTTATATGAACATTTTCAACGACTACGTGAACAGATTCTATCCCAGTGAGTTAAAGACCGTTTCTTGGGATGCAGGAGTAAATACCTCCTACGCAGGTAGCACCAAGAGCGTGGCTTTAACCACGAAGCAATCGTTGTTCTTCTATCCTCATTTCAACAACGAGAATCACAAGTTGTCAATCATGGCACGTTTCGAGCTGACTACCGGTAGTTCTACCGGACAGGGTACCGATGGTAAGGGACTCGTTTCAGGTGGTCCTTCCAGTCCTGATGCCGGTGGTTTGATTACAGGTATGTCTTCCAGCTTCAGCCAGTGGAGGTCTATGTATTACACCATGCAGGCGCACTACGCCTTTAAGGAGCGATACATGCTTGACGTTTCAGTACGTGCCGACGGTACGACCAAGTTCGGACCAGACCGTAGATGGGGTTATTTCCCCGCTGTTTCTGCCCGTTGGAACTTTGCCGAAGAGCCCTGGATTAAGAAGGCAACAGAGAAATGGCTCTCTATGTGGTCTATCCGTGCAAGTTGGGGTATGGTAGGTAACCAGCCTGGTCAAGACTATTTGTATATGAGTAAGTATGGTGCTGCTGACCGTTACATTGGCTTGGCAGCTATGCGCCCCAACAACATCCGTCTGACCGATTTGCGTTGGGAGACTACTTCCACATACGACGTTGGTACGGAT
>AUXO012542936.1_pt1 | contig 26938 bp, 39 predicted proteins | sample 768731 | NCBI WGS metagenome assembly AUXO01 (sample SAMN02715735, study PRJNA202380) | gut metagenome | biome: sheep rumen | host: Ovis aries | place: New Zealand: Palmerston North
ACTACTAAACCTTGAGTAATTTTATCTCCAGCTTCTACAGTTTCTATTTCAGTTCCACTATTAAATAAGTGTAAATGAACTACACCTCTGTAGTCTGAATCTACTACACAAGCTCCTATAGTTAATTTCTTTTTAGTTGCTACTCCAGATTTTTCTTTAAAGATTAAAGCATATCCTTTAGGTACTATTACTTTTATACCAGCATCTATAAGAACATCTTCTCCTGGATTTAATTTTACTCTTTCAAAATCCTCTGGAACAAAGAAATCTATACCAGCATCTGTGTCATGTCCTCTTACTGGACTTTTTACTTCTTTAGTTTTAATAAATTTTAAGTTAAAATCTTCCATTCTTTTTCACCTCCTCTTAATTATATTATGCAAAAATAAAGAACTATCACTTAGGATAGTTCTAAATTAAATTTATGGAAAACGCTATAAACTATATTAATATTGTCCAATTTCATTAGCGTATGCGTTTAAAACTGCATCTTGAATTTTGTTTCTAGTTTCAGATGTTATTGGATGAGCTATATCTCTATATTCTCCATTAGGTAATCTCTTAGAAGGCATTGATATAAAAGTTCCATTTTCAGTTTCAATAACACTAATGTCATGAACAACAAATTCGCTATCAAAAGTTACTGAAGCAACTGCTCTTCTCTTTCCTCCATTATCCATTTTTCTGATTCTTACGTCTGTAATCTTCATCTTACATTGCTCCTTTCAAATTTACTTATTATAATTTATATTATGCTTTTATTTTTGATTATTCATATAAATTTCTTCTAAATATTTAAAATGTCTAGGATAACAGTGAAAATTATCTGCTCTCCAAAATATTACACCTTTATCTAAACCTGGATAAGTTTTCTTAAGCTCTGCTAACATTCTTTCATGTACATAATCTGCAAATGCCCAGTCATTATCATATCCAAATACGCAATCATTACTTCTCATGTTTACTATCATGTAAAGTTTATCTTTCTCTATTTTAAAAGTATAACAATATGTACAGATAAAATCATGCATTCCATTTCTTTTACTATCTTCATGCATTGTAGGCCTGATAAATATTATTACTCCTTGTCTACTAGCTTTATTTTTAGATAATTCTTCTACTACTTTATCAAATTGACTATAATTCTCTTTTGAAAAAGTAGTCCAACCATAGTTAGAATTTATAAAACCGTCTTTATCTGAGACTTGTTGCCATATAGTAGGAGCTCCTTCAGGAATATCATTTACATTTAAACTTTCTGATAAATACCATTTAAGTTCTCTTTCTACATATTTTACATTAGGTGGTCTTATTATATAAGCTTCATCTGCAACAAATGATGCAGAAATTATTGCTACATTTCCTGTATCATCAAAATCTTTATTATACCATTTATTTACTAAAGTTTGTCTAATATCATTAACATCAAAATAGTCTGTATTTAATATTCTCTTCATTTAGTCCTCCTTTATGTACCAGTCAGTTGCTAATATATCTGCTTGACTTGCTAACCAACCTAACTGAACTCCAGAAGTACCAACAAATGCTATTGCTTGATTTCCAATAGCTTGATGTTCTGCATTAATTATTTCTCCTTTTGTATTTTTATAACTTATATCTGTTGCTAATTCTATATATTGTTCTTTACCATTCCAACCTTTTCTAGCAACTTGTTTACCTTCTTTTAATGCTCTAATAGCTTTTCCAAAATCCATATCATAAGCTTTACTAGCTAATCTTTCAGATGCTTCTCTAGTTAAACCTGTAGCCTGAAAACTTCTTATTTGTTCTTCAGTAGCCATAATTATACCTCCTCATTTTTATTCTTTTCTTGTTCTATATAATGTGTTAATCCATCATAATCATTTCTATTTATAAACTCCATATAAACTGGATTATAAGTGATAGTTAAATGACCGTCTTTCTTAAGTTGATTTCTAATAGTAGTCCATTTTATTTTAGCATTCAACTCACCCTTCATAGGTTTAAACCTAATCAAGTCTCCCCATCTTTTATATAGATTTACTGATTTCTGTGCCCAAGGTGAACCAGCTGCAGTAGCGACTGAATCTCCGGGAGTCATAGTAGGTGTAGAAGCAGTTAAATATCTTATTTGACAAGAGTTTAACCCTGCATTTATTACTTGCATTGAAAAATCAAAATCTTCCCAAATTTTATCTTCTACATAATAGTTCAATCCTTTGTCTAAGCAAGCCTTTGCATCTAAATAAAAGCAAAAAGCTTGTCCGCCGATATAAATAATATCAGGTAAAGTTCTTAAATCTTGAGCCCAAGCTCCGTTATCAAAAATTATTCCGCATAAGTCTATTTTTTCTAGCGCTTTATATTTAATAATATATTGGAACATTCTGAAAAAGTCTTGTATGTCAATCTGGGTCTTCTCTGCTTTGTACTTTGTAGGGTCTTTTTTCATACTACCATGTTTTGTATAGAAAAATGCTGTTGCATCATCATCTATCTCAAAAAATTCTGGCATTCCTAATTGTACCATTCTTTCAGTAATATACTTTCTTTTAGGAGCAATTCCTCTAAATCCTGAGCATAGTTGATATTGTATATGAGGATATGTTTCAAATAAATGTCTATATAAATCAAACTCTTCTTCATATATAAATACTACTACTTTTAACTCAGGAAAATCTTTCAAAGCCTGTAAAGTAGAAGCAGCATATCCTCTTCTATACGATGGAACAACAATCGGAAGTATATCTTTATTTTGTATTATTTCTTTTGATTCTTTATAATATTGTTCTGTCCACTGTTCTTCTCTATGTTGTTTCAAGTTTTCTGTTATCATCTTTTAACTCCTCTCTGCTTCTTAATCTTCTTAAAACTGCTGTATAGATTAATTCTATAGTATAGCCATGTTTTAGCATATCTGGCTTTTCTACTGGAAAAGAATTTATATGAACTGTTTCCCAACCTGCTATAGAAGCTTTAGTTAAATCGTTTTGAAAATTCTCATCTCTCCCAGAAATTACTAAATGTTCATAAAACTCATTCTCCATCTGTTTTCTCCTTTAAAATATCTTCGAAAAATTTAATCTGGTCTGACTCCTTAGAAATATCTAATGCATACACATTAGGATAAAGTTCTGAAAACATGTGTGCTAAAGTTTTAAATACTAAATTTATTTTCTCTGCATTTTCTAGCACTTGTTGAGTATCTCCTCTTTTAAATAATCTTTCTTTTAAAGTATTAAAGTCTGATGCGTAAAAGATTATATAAATTACACCTTTGTCCATGCAAGCATTCATAAAATCTATTTGATTATCCCAAGTCATTTTAGGATTTCTACCATATACTTCTGGATATACTATTTCTCCAAGATTAGCTCTATCTAAGACTACATTGTCTTCTTCTAATAAATCTAAATGATATTGAAAATCATTTTTAGTTTCAGAACTTGAATGTTTCATTTTCATATTATATTTTTCTTGAAGATATCTTACTAAAGTACTTTTTCCTGAGCCATCTGGTCCTTCTAAACAAACTATCATATTTCTACCTCCTTTATATATTACTATGTACTTTCTTCATTATCTTTTCTTTCTTTTGCCTCTCTTAGTTTTCTTTTTTCTTCTCTAGCTTCTCTTCTCTTTTTCTTAAGTTTATCTTGTTCTCTAACTAAAGTAGTATATTCTTCATCATCTAATAACTTAGAAATTCTTAAAACTCTATTTTTAACTACAGCTAATTTTTCATCATGATGTTTTGCAATACTATTATAAATATCTTCTGTAAAATTATGGTTCTTGGCCTTAGTATACATAAAAGTTTTATCTAAATATTGAAAAGATTGTCTTCTCTTAGGAAAGCTTATACTTGTTCCTGCAAAAGCGTCCAATATTCTTAAGAATAAAATATTATCATCTTCTCCTCTTTTTATGCTATTAGATATTATTTTTTTAAGTAAATCAAGTTTGTAGCCTACTGAGTCTGAAAGTTGTTGTATAAATATATCATATTGTTCTGGTGTCATCTTTCTAAAGAGTACTAAACTGCCGTGGCTCATATTCTTTTTTCTCTTTATCTCCCTTTATCATTTTCTTCTCTATTATCTCACTAGGTATAAGATTTTCATCTCTTATATCAAACTCATTACTTTGTTCCATATAACCTCTCCCATTATCACATTATACACAATAGGTAATGTATCATCCTCTCCATCTATTTTTATTTCTTCTGTAATTTCTAAATTTAGTTTGTCTGATAGTTTTTTCTCTGATTTATCCAAAAGATTTTTGCCATAATTCTTGTATTTATCTGTAACTTCTTTTAAATCATCAACTGTAATATCACTCCCTATTTGATATTCTATTCTAGTGTAAACTTTTCCTACATAATAATCATTTCCAGTAACATTCATGAAATCTTGAAATTCTGCTGATTCTAAAGTGTCATGTGAAATATCTTTCTTAGTTTTATTCTTTTTATACATAAAGTTTGTCATTGCATTTCTTACACCAGTAAAAAGATAATTTCTAAGACTTCTACTAGGGTCATACTCTCCTTTAGCTAATAATTCATAAGCCATTAAGTAGCCTTCTTGCTTTAAATCATTTATAGTGTCCTCATCATACACATAAAAGAAAAACATTTTTTGAACTACTTCTACTATGTTGTCTATTAATCCTTCAACAGATGAATAAACCATTCATTACTTCCTCCTACAAAATTAGTTGTCGTAGTCTGTCTGCTAATAGCCACATAAGTGAAGCAAATCTTGTATCTGAGTTAAACATGTCATAATTTCTATAATTATTTAATACATCTATAAAACTATTTTTTCTATTTTTATATATATTCAAAACTAAATTTAGTTGTTTATCTTCAACCTGTGTTTTATTATAGTAAATCTTTATTATATTTAATACAAATAACTCATATTCTGATTTTAAATCTGCTAACTTATGTCTTAGTAAAAGTTCAATTACTCTTGGTAAATGCTCAGATTTATTAGTAACCACTAAATATAGAAATGTTTTATATAACTCTGAACAACTTCTATATAAATTAGTAAATTCTTCTCTACCTAACAGTCTGTATTGTTCTAATAACATGTGTGCATTTCTTAAATGACCTTTACTTTGTTCTGCTATTAATTGGATTATATCACTTTCTATTTCAATTTGTAAACTATTTTCACAAATATTTTTTAAGTTTTTTTCAACTTCTTCAGTACTCAACAAGTCAAATCTTAAAGATAAAGCTCTAGAACGTATAGTATTTAAAATTTTAGAAGAATTAGTAGTACAAAGAACAAAAAATACTCCTTCTACACCTTCTTCAAATAATTTTAAAAGAGTCGACTGAGCTTGAGGTGTTATTAAATGAGCTTCATCTAAAACAACTACTTTATATCCTAAAGACTCATTAAAATAAAATGTATCTTTAAGCTCTTTTATGTCTGTTATATTACCAATTACAGAAGAGTCATACTCTGCGTAAAACATAGATTTATCTATGTCACATAAACAATTATCACACTTTCCACAAGCATCTCCAGTTTTTGTTCTATGTTTACAGTTTAATGCTTTTGCAAATATTCTAGCACAACTAGTCTTACCTGTGCCATACTCTCCCTCTAAAATTATAGTTCTAGGTGAAGTAGACGGTGATTTACAAATTGCTTGTAGAACAGACTTAGGAATAGTCTGTCCACTTACTTCTTTAAATGTTTTAGGTCTACATTCTTGTGTAATCATTATCTACTTCTCTCCTTCTTATAATTTCTTAATATCAACTATTTCTCCAGTAAGTTTATTTTTCCAAATTTCAAATTCATTAGATACACCGCATCTTACATTATAAACAATAGTGTTTTGAATTTGTAAATTTATACTAGTGATTTCTCCAGAGTATGCTCTATTTTTATAATAGAACAATACATTATCTCCTGTCTTCATAATTAACTCCTTTACTTATTATATAGTATGCAAGTTTTTAAAACATTTCAATCTGCATTTTATAGTTAGTAGTTACCCAATCATACTCTGATTTATTAGTAAATTCTAATTTGTTTAAGTCACCAGCATCCTTCATATTAGCTAAATGCTTTAACTCTTGAATTTTACATCCTTTAAGTTTATAATAAGCATCTTTAGTTCCTATTCTGCCAGCTTCATCATTGTCTAACATTAAAATAAATTTATTGCTTAAAGATTTAAGAATATCTCTTTGAGTGTTAGATATTTTATTTGTTGTAAGAGCTAAAACATTAGGATAAAATTCAGACATTGTATCTCTATCTAAATGTCCTTCTACTAATAATATAGGTTGTCCGAAACTTAAAATTGTCTGAAAGTTGTCCCAAACCGTATAGCATATTCTTCATTACTCCTACTTTTTGAAACTCTTTTTTAGTATTTATACTTCTAAGAACTATAGAAATTACTTTTTCACTAATTATATTAGCTATCATTAAAGCTTCTCCATGAAATCTTAAAAACTCTTTCATATATTCTGGAATTTCTAAATCTTTTCCTTTCACCATCAGCTCTCCATCAGTAATTACTCTGTAATTATTAAGTTTTAGTTTATATGCTAGATGTAAATATGGATGTCTGGAATCTTCTATTATAGGTCTACCCAATTCAAATATTGCTTTATAAGTTTCATGTTTAGTCATTTTCTACTCCTCATTATATCATCATAGTATTTAGTTACCATATATCTTACTTTATCTCCTAATGCTGAAGTTTCATTAAACCAATTACCTATCGTACTTTGAGAAACTTTAGGCTCTCCTTTAATAGAATAACATAAAATTGCTTTAAAAATATTTGCATTTAAGTCTTTTTCTTTACAAAAATTGATTGCTTCATTATAATCTAAAATATTTGCTCCATACATAATCTTATTTGCTATAACTTTATCAATAAATTCTGTAGTTAGATTTGAATCAATATTTTTATTAAACTTTTTTCTAATTAGTTTAAGTTTTTCTTTTTCTTCTTCACTTAAAGGCATACTCATTCTATACTTCACCCTCTCTACTTATTTAATATTATAGCTCTAGTATTTTCAGAAGAAATGCTAGTATAAACTTTGCCTAAACAAATTCCTATTTTCTCTGAATTTATAGAACCTATTATTTTATTTAATGTATTTACACTTAAAACTACTTCTTTTTTGCTACTTTCTTTTAACTTCTGTGTATTCAGGTTAAATTCTGAGTCACCCTTAGAACTTCTTAATATAATTACTATACCTTTATCAGAAATTTTAATTCTTAAATCTTTTTCTATATCTACTAAACTCATAGCAATATTTATAACTCTTTTCACAGCTTCTGTTTCTATTATGTGTGTTGGTTCTTCTACAAAAGTTGTTAAAGTACTAATTGTAGTTTTATTAATGCTTGATAGTACGTTTAACACTTCTATCTCTATGTTTGCGACTTTTATTTGTAACCTAGGTATAGAATTTACTGAATCTGTTGAAAAAATTTGTATAGTGTCTGAAGAGTAATACTGAGATAATTTTATTATTAACTCTATATCTGACATAAGTAGACACATAAGAGGTGTTTTAATTTTTGTTTCTGCATAAAAAGTTGTACCACACAAACTTATTTTATCCGTATCAAACGATAGCCATTTATCTGAATAATCATCTGACATATTACCATATATTGATAAAATATTACAAAAATCTTCTACATTTGCTTCATAAACTAAAGAATTAATAGATGAAGTAAAATAAAGTCTCTGCATATTAGGAGTTGCTGTGTGTATTAATAAGTCCCCATCTAAAAGTCTAATATAAAATTCTGATTCTTTCTTATAAATTAGAACCTTGTTTCTAAAGAATTGCTTTATCTTATTAAGAGTTTCTATTTTTATTGAAAATGTATCTGTAAGAGCTTTATCACTTTCTCCTAACAATTCTACATTATTTTTAAAATATGTTAAATCATTTGTTACTGTTAAAGTTAAAGTCTTTCTTTTCCAGTCTGGGATAAATGTTAAACAACTACACTCTATAGAAGATGAATTAGTATGAGAAACTTTAGAAACTAAGTTTAACGTTTTTATAAGCTCATCTTTCTCTAAGACTATAGAATTATATTCTGTTCTTAAATAATTTAAGTCCTCCATATTTACCTCCTTTCTTCACAAAAATAGTGACATATCTTATTATATAATATGTCACTATCTTGAATTTTCTCTAAATTAGATTGAGTTCTTTATAGCTGAGCTAAAGCTAAATTTAGGAACATCCTTCTCAGGAATATCTATTTTCTCTTTAGTTGTTGGATTTACACCGCGTCTAGCGCTTCTATGTCTTACTTCAAAGTTACCAAAACCAACTAGTGAAACCTTTCTTCTGTTAGCTAATTGTTCAGTAATTTCTGAAACTATTGCTTCATATACTGCATAAGTATCTTTCTTTGTAACTCCTGCTCTGTTAGCAACAGCATCAATAAATTCTGTTTTTCCCATTTTATCCATAATGGTTCCTCCTTTTAAATATTTTATATATAATAATATGCTTTTAGCATATATTATCAGTATTGAAAAATTTCTCCTTAGAATAAAACATTGTTTTTATCTTCTTAGGATTACATCTATTTTCTACTACAATATCTATGTCTTTTAAAAATTTAGACTTCTTCTCTAGAGCATCTTTTACATTCATAGCTGCCCATTTTGCAAAATTCACCGGAACTCCCTGAGCTATAGACTGAATGTATGGAACTTTTGCATCTTTTACAAATTCAAAATCATCTGGATATCCCATAAGTTTTGCATATTCTCTTATGTATAAATGTCTGTCATATACTGGATTTATAAATTCTGATAAAGATGTCATACTAGGAGCTACCAAATTTTTATCAAGTTTAAACGGTGTTTTATCAAATACTCCTTTACCAGCATTCATCTTTCTTTTTAAAGTTAAAATATTTTTCTTTCTTTTTTCAGATATATCTAAATTATTTATGAAATCTTCAGAAAATTCTGATAAAGAATGCATTATTGACTTATTTACTTGTATATATTCTAAATATTTCTCTAAATCTTTACAACTTCTATTCTCTTCTAAATACATATTAGGAGAATTTTCAGAAATCTCTGATAAAACTTCACCAGCAGTAATTTCACCTGTAACTTCTTCATAATCTTTTAAGACTGGAACTCCTTCAAAGAAATTTTTCCTAAAACCAAGTACTATTGTTCTTTGTCTTTTCATTGGAACTTTATGATTTCCAGCATAGTCTCTTATTATGTATATGTAGTAATCACTGCTAAGAATTGATACCATATAGTCTAAAATTACTTTGCCTCTACTAATTAAAGTTGGAGCATTCTCCATTAGGAATGTTTTAGGTTGTACATAAGATACTGTATCTATAAAATTATACATATATTGATTTGTAAGATTGTCTGAAGAAGCATGTCTATTTATTTGAGATAGTCCAGAACAAGGTGGATTACCTGCTAATAAATCATAATTTTCTTTGAATAATTCATTCTTATAAATAGTATTATTCCATAATGAAGGCTTTATTACGGGAATATCTGGATAGTTATGAATAAAGTGTTTAGAATTTTCTTCCAACATTTCATCAGTTATTTCTAATACTTTATCTATCTTAAAACCTGCTTGCATTATTCCTATTCCTAAGCTTCCACAAAATATATACATTGCCAAAGCTTTCATAATATTACCTCCAATCAATTTAATTTCATTCTTGCATTTATTCCTGTATCAATTACTTTCTTCTTTTTCTTAGGTCTTAAATCAATTACTAAAATCATCTTATGAGGAAGTTTTTCATCTTTCTCTATAGTTAATTTAGTTAACTCTGTCTTCATAATATTAGTTGAAAAACCTAGGTCTGATGTACCTACAAATTTATCATATCTCATTTCAAATTTATTATTAGAAATAAAAATCCTAACTAAATCATCATCTAGAAGTCTAAATTTCATACCATACATAGGAATTTCACCTTTTTCAGTAATTTCATCTTTCAAGTTTTGAAGTGTCATTTATTCCCTCCATTTTCTATAAAGCCAAAGCTATTTAGATACTGCTTTATTAAATTTATTATGTCATAATATCTATCTCCGAATACTTCTTTACCTCTAGTCTCTTGAGATTTTATAAAGTTATAAATGCCAACTGATTTATCATAGCTATCTATATTTTTTAAAATAGTTTCCATATTTACATCTAATTCTTTTTCTAAAATTACTTTCTCTTTAAATACTTCTTGTCCTGGAGCTACTGGAATTTGAACATATTCCCAATTTAAAGTGTTTGTATCAAATACTGCAACCTGAGGTATTCTGTTTACTTGACAAGTATGAGAAGTTCCTCTCATCAAACTTCCAGGTCTAATAATTTTAGTCTTACTATTATGTGTAAGAGTATTATCTATATCTATAATTGGATATGGTGAATGGTCATGTCCTAAAACTACTGCATCATATTTTCCTAAAATATTTTGTATTGCTTCTATTGTTAGGTTTTCATTACCTTTAGCTCCATAAAAATTATCTTCAAAAAATGAATGTGTTACTATAATATTATATGCATCATCTACAAAATGTAACTTAGGGAAGTCTTTCATATAATCTACACCATAAAGTCTTATTGTTCTATTAAATACTTGATTTACTCCAAAGTTACTATCATACCTATAAGATTGTGTATTAAATTCTACTTTGTCTAAGTGTTGTACGCTAGTTTTAAATAAATTTGCTAAAATAGTAGAATTTTCACTATCTTCATTTCTATAATACATATCATGATTTCCAATAATAGAGTATGTCTCTCTTGTACTCATTAAGTCTATTATGTCGTTATAAAACTTAGGAGTTCCAGCCATCATGGATAATGAAGAAGAATGAAAAACATCTCCTGTAATTATAACCTTATCATTCTTTTCTGAAGCTATATTTTCATAAATATATTTTAGCTTTTTAAACTCTAAATCTCTATATTCTTCATTTGTCTCTTTACGAGAAGACGGAGACACTGGAGTTAAATGAGTATCTCCCACAAATACTAATTTCATTCCTCATTCTCCTCTCTTTTTCTTATTTTATCATCCAATTCTTTTACTCTTTTAGCTAATAAATCTAAATCATCATACAAAATTATATCTTCTTCTAAGATAGAATCTCCTCCTTCTGTGTCTGTTCCGTACTCTATTTTCCCACTTTTAGGGAATAATATATCTACTATTTTTGTTGAATATACTGTAACTTCTCCAGCTGGACCTCTGTAATGTTCAGTGTAAAGCATTTGTTCATAAACTACCCAAATTCTATCTCCTATATTATACTTTGTTTGAATATACATTATTTCTCTCCTTTATACAATGGAAGTTCTTTAATTTTATCTATAGGAAAAGTTATATCTGATTCTTTTAGTCCTATATTAGTTACTAAAACTCTAGAAATTCTATCCCTATTATTTATTGAAAGTATTCTACCCTCTACCAAATTAGGAATCTTTCCGTCTTTAACTTTATAAGTGTATTTTATAGCTCTTCCATAAATTTCATTTCTAAAAGAACTATCATTTAGTACTTTCGGATAATCAAATGGATAATGTACATTTTCAAATATTACAGATATATAATTCCATTGTTCATTATTTTTATTTAATTCTGAGTCATTCTGGTGCATCTAGTTACCTCCTAAATTATATTCTTTCACAAACTTTTTGAATCCCCATAGTTCAAACTCGTCTGTTATTATATTAAATGCATTTTCTACTAAAGGTTCATCTTCTACTTCTATCGGAATTGGATTTAATTTCATAATTCTATAGTTATTATACAGTTGAATAAATATATCTCTATCAGTAGTTAGTTGTTTCATCCATTTTTCATGTGATTTCTTACTACATTTATGACTCAATAAAAGAACTGCTATTTCATCTGAGTAGTTTTTATCTGCATAATCTTTACACAGTTCTTCTAACAAATCTTTCGGAAATCTTTTCACAGGAGCCTCCAAATTATCTGAAGCATCTCCTTTAAATGCTCTATAAAGTGGTAAACATCTAGGTTCTATATCTCCAAAATTTTTTATATAATATTCACTTTCTGTAGTAACTATTTCTTGAGGACCCTTAATAGTAAATTTATGAGCTATAGATATATTATTGTCTAAAGCTTGACACAAGTCTTTATCTGTAGACATTATCCAACATTTAATATTATGGTAACTACAGCACTTTGAAGCTGAAAACATTATGTCGTCAGCTTCAAAATTAGTTTTAGATAGTACATGTACATTTTGAAGTTCACTTATTAAAGGATTTATTGCTCTATTTAATAAACTATGAACACTGATTCCTGAATCTTCAGTTTGTCTATTTGCTTTATAGTTTTCATTTAGTTTCTTTCTAAAATTAGATTGTAAATCTCTGCATAAGTATACCTCATAATTTAAGTTTAATAAAGTTTTTATAACTTGGCAAACTCCAAAAAGATGACCATTAGGTATTCCTTGTGAAGTTTTAAATTTATCTGGAGTAAATACAAACGCACTTCTATAAGCAACATTTGATAAATCTATAAATACTGGTGTTTTATTATTTTCTTCATATCTTTCAATTATATAATTTTCATCAATAGCTTTCACTTATTTCCTCCTAAATTACCATAAATCTTCTGAGAATAATTCTTTACTATATTTTACTCTTTCTTTATAAAGTGCCTTTGAAATTTGATTACACTTATATGCATGTTCTAAAGCTTGTTCTCTATCTAAGAACTCTCCTGAGTCTGTGATAAAGCCTTGAACACTATTTTCTTCAAAAAATCCTTTTTCAGCATTATTTATAATAATAAAATGCCTTCTTCCTGAGTAGATGGTACTATCTTTTAAAATCGCGGCATCTATAATCATTAGTTGTACCTCCTAATATAATGTATATTAGTCTATCAAAAATGATATATCATTAAGGATATAGTCTATTTTCTGTTCTACATAATCATAACTAATATATCTCTTAGTGCCTTCAAAGTATAGTTTTCCTTCTTCATGTAGCTTGTCATAATCTTCTTTTGTAAGAACTTTATTATCTTTTACATTTATCATATCTTCACTACTTAGCCAACCTTTGTATAGTTTTCTTCTAAAATTCTGTAACTCATTTAAAGCATTTATCATCTTATATCTAGCATTTACTAGTTCTATGTCTCTATCTTCTTCACTCTCATTAAATTCATAAGTTACTTTAGCCATTTTAATAACCTCCTAATAGAATATTAGAATCTTTTACCCAGTCATCTACATTCAGTGTTCTATACTCTAGTTTATTGTCTCTAACTATTACTCTTTTAATGCCTGCATTTATTATCATTCTTTTGCATAAAGCGCAAGGAGCTGCGTTTTCTACATATTTATTGTTATTTGTAAAATCTACTCCTACTAAGTACATGTCTGATTCCAGCATTTGATTTCTACTAGCATGTATTATCGCATTTTGCTCTGAATGTACAGCCAAACATTGATTATAATCTGAACCTCTTTCAGAATTTTCTCTATTACACTTATTACATTCTAAGCAACTTTTAACTCCTCTAGGAGCTCCATTAAAGCCAGTAGATATTATTTCATCATTTTTAACAATTATAGAACCCCAATGTTTCTTTAAACAAGTGCTTCTTTCTGAGACAGACTCAGCGATATTCAAGTAGTAGTTTATTTTATCAATTCTTTCCATACTTTTCCTCTTCCTCCATATACATCACTGTTTTATTTAATTCTTTAGCAAATTCAATTTCTGATTTAGTAGACTCTCCTATGTAATTATCTTTATTTATTACATAAATTGCATCAGACATTCTTATTTTATCTTTATGTATTTTATCTAACTCTACTTTTTGCTCTTCAGTTACCTCTATGTTATCATCATGAACAAATACACCTACAGATAAAACAATATAACCTTTTAGAGTAAGTTCTTCTTGCTTTCTTAGAAAATCTTCCTTGAATTTAGTACTTCCACACAGTGTAATAACTTTATGTTCTCTAGGCTTATATTTCATTTTATCCATTTCAAAACCATTTTCTTTTAATATTTCTTCATATTCTTTAGGTTTATACTCTCCAGTTCTAAATAAGTCAATAGTAACAAATAAATCTTCCATAAAATCTGGAAGATTACCAGACTTAAGAAGATTAGTTGACTCACTAAACACTGCAGTATAAGCTGTAGCTAATAAAAAGTTTTCAATTGAACTCTCTATTTCATCTTGATATCTAGCTTCATACTCTTTTCTCATTAAATATCTTAACTGATTTTCAAAATCATCTGCCCACTCGGCTAAATACTTTTTATCTTTCTCTCTAGCTGCTTTTTCTAATCTTCTTAAATCATTTCTATTCATTATTATACCTCTTTTTTGTGATTATTTCTTTCTTTAACTTTATTTGAAAGAGATTTTACTCTTTCTTTATATTCATCATAATCTACTGAGATTCCTCTAGCTTCTCCATTTGCTTCCATAGCAACTTCATCTAGAAAAGTCATTATAGTCTGAGCTAATTCTTCAAAATCTTCTTCTAACCAGCCTTTTGTAGTCATTGCTGCAGTTCCAATTCTTACTCCAGAAGATTTTAATGGAGGTAATGGGTCATTAGGAGTTTGATTCTTATTTACTGTTATGTTTATTTTATCTAATTCTGTCTCTACTTCTTTTCCTGTTAATCCAATTGAGTCCATAACGTTTAAAACAAACATGTGATTATCAGTTCCATTAGAAACCACTTTCCACCCATTTTCTATAAACTTATTAGCAAATACTTTTGAATTTGCTATTACTTGATTAGCATATCTTTCAAATTCCGGTCTCATTGCTTCTTCAAAACATATTCCTTTTGCACAAATAATATGCTCTAATGGACCACCTTGTATTCCAGGAAATACAGCAGAATTTATCTTTTTTGTTAATTCATTACTATTCCAAAGAATAAGTCCACCTCTAGGTCCTCTTAATGTTTTATGAGTAGTAGAAGTTACTACATCTGCATAATTTACTGGATTAGGATGAACTCCTCCAGCTACTAGTCCTGCAACATGTGCCATATCTACCATATAATATGGTCTCCATCCTTTATCTTTCTCAAAGTTATATAGTATATTTAAAAATATTTCATAATCAATTAGTCTAGAATATGAACTAGCTCCTACAATTACCATCTTAGGTTCATACTCATATAACTTCTTAGTAAAGTCTTCTAAGTCAATATAACCTTCCTCATTTACACCATAAGAAACTATGTTATAGTCTTGTCCTGAAAAACTCATCTTATGTCCATGTGTTAAATGTCCTCCAGCTCCTAAGTCCATCCCTAAAACTGTGTCTCCATGTTCTAATAATGCTCTATATACAGCTTGATTTGCTGAACTTCCACAATGAGGTTGTACATTTGCAAAATTAGCATGAAATAATTTACAAGCATCATTTATAGCTTTTTGTTCTATTTCATCTATATGATAACATCCTCCGTAATATCTCTTTCCAGGATAACCTTCAGAGTATTTATTTGTGAGTATACTTCCTGCAGCATTTAGAATCCTTTCACTTGGAAAATTCTCACTTGCTATTAGTTCAATATTTTCATCCTGTCTTTTTTTCTCTAAATCAATAAAGTATTCGTAAGTTCTAGAGTCTAACCATTCATCATAACTCATTTTTTCTTCCATAATTATACATCCTTTCCAAAATTTTCATTTTTAACTTTTTCTATCCATTCTTCCATAACGTTTACTATATCATCTCTTCTTCCGCTAGATACATATTGTAATCTTTCGTCTCCCTCTCTATAAAATGGAAAAGTTAATAAACAAAATCCATATCCTGCAGGTAGTTTTTCACTAATTAAAGTTGCTAGTTTTTCTAAATCATTCTTCTCTATCATTTTTTCTCTCCTTATTAAAAATATATTTGTCTACCCAATAAAATATTATACCTCCAATTAAGTTAGCTATTATAGTATTCACTAAAATATTAAAGTGTAGTAGATTAAGACATAAAGCTAAAATTGGAGTACTTAGTTGCCACCTTATAAGATATAATATGAATCTATATTTATCTTTCATCTTATTCCTCCTATAAAATAACTAATTTTGCATATTTTTCTTCTGGAAAATTTTCATTGTAGTCTACATCATTAAAAATTTCAGGCATTTCTTCTTTAAGTTTTAATAAAAATGGTATTAATAATTGTTGTATTGCTGGATGAGCGTGATTACTACATCTTAGTGATAAAATGTGTTTCCATTCTCTTATGTTAGCTGTCATTGTAACTTTAGCTGCTGTACTATGAGGAAGTAGCATTCTCATTTCATCAGGTAATGCTCCAACTTCAGACATTGCATTGTAGTCTTGCTCTATATTTTGCATACAATTTTCCCATAAATAACACTTGTATAAATCTTTGTCTTTAATTACTTCATTTAAGTCTTCATTTTTCCAGTCTTTATAAAATATTGGTTTTATAAATTTAATTTGATTGTCAAATTTATCTTTACTATAGTTACAATATCTTGTGCTTTCAATTGAATAACTTGCTAATCTATGTCTTGTTAAATCTTTGTATACTCCAATATCACAAATCATTGTTATTGTAATTTTTTCATGCTCTAACACTGATTCATGTCCTCTGTTTATACAATTCTTAAGTAAATTTTTATAACTATCTTCTGTAATATTTCCTTCAGAACGATAACATGTTCTGCATGCTTTTTCTAATTTCTTCATTATTTCTTTTCCATTGAAAGATTCAACTTCTATACAAGGGTCTAATAAAATCATACTCTCCTCCTAAATCTCAGTGCTAGCTATTACCTCAGGTATACTCATAAGTCTTCCTGATTTTAAATACCTATCACAATAGTCTTCAAAAGTTACATATTTATGTAATTCTCCGTCAAAAAATACTATGTTTCCTTTCTTTTCATGTATATCTCCTCTAATTAATTCTCTAAAATCATCTAAATAGTATAAATATTGAAGAGTATCATAATCTGAGTCATCTTCACTCAATTCTTCTAACATACATTCATGTTTTATATCTACATAAGATACTTCTACCTCATCTGTGTCATACTCTTTTTTATACCACTCTACAGTCTTATCATAATCCCAAGGAGATGCTACTACATCACAGTCAATATGTAATAATAAAATTTGCTTTTCAATCTGATACATAAAATTATCTTTCTTTATTTCATTTAAGCTTCTTTTCATACTTTTCTAACTTCTCCATCTTTTACTTCATACTTATAATCTGCTATGTCTATAAAACGAACATCATGAGCTACTAATACAAAATGAAAATTATATTGATTTGCAAGAGCATCTACTAGTTCTTTAAAATATGGAATATATTGACTACTTAGAGTAGACATTGCTTCATCCATAAATAGAATTGGTTCTAGTTTATGATACATTATAAAATATACTTGAAGAATAAAGCCAACTATACTCTGTATTCCAAAGCCATTATTTTTAATATCTGTAATTATCTCTCCCTCATCTGTGTTTTCTATCAAAAGAATATTAAGACAATTACTATTTCTAAACTCAGCTATCTCTAACTTTATAGAATAATCTCTGTCATAGAAAATAGTTTTAACCGCTGAATTTAGTAACTTCTCTATATGTTCTATATGTTGTCTACTTATTAACTCTATGATTTCTTTTAAGTAATCAATGGAGTCTTCATATATTTTATGAGTATTTAATAACTCTTTTAGTTTTTCTTCATACTCCAATTTTCTCTCTTCCATCATTTTCTTTGTTTGTAATATTGTTTCATGCTCTTGTCTTTTCTTAAGTGCTAAATTAAAATATGTTTCAAAATTATCAATAGTCACTCTTTTTCTCCATTCTAAAATAAAATTATCTATAAATCTTAATATGCCTTTGTATACACCTTTCATACTTTTATACTCGTATAGCCATAGATATTCATCAAAACCACTATCATCTATAGTATCATGATTTGCTAGTCTAAGTTTTCTTTTTCTATCACCTATAAATATAGTTAAATACCAGGCTTCTGATTTTCTAGATTTATACCATCTACTAAAAGCTGGAACTTTTAAATCATTAGACACTTTTTTCATATAGTCATCTATATAACTTCTTAAGGCTGAAGAATTGTTAGTGTATTTAATCCATTTTATTAAGTATCTTTTCATACTTTTAGTACTATTCTTCTCAAATTGTATTTTTTGATGAGAAAGATTATTAAATCTAGACTCACTCTGTTCATTTTCATAAAGAAACATTAAGTTTGAGACTCAGCAAATTCAGTAAGAGCTGAAACTATCTCATCATTTAATTCAGCTATCTTCTTCTCAGCTGCTTCAATACTATCTAAATTATAGTCTTTCTTCAATGTCTCTAATATTTTATCTCTTGAGTCTTGTAAAGATTTAATTTGTGTCTCTGCTACAATCTTAGATTCTTTAAATGAATCTCTTTGAGATTGAATTTCATTTAACAACTCTATTTGTTGTTCTGCTGAAAGATTGTTAAACTTTTCTTCTATCGTTTTATCATCTTTAGCTATTATGTTCTGTAGTATCATGATTTCCTCCTAACTTTTGTCCGCAATAAGGACAAACTTTTATTAAACTTTGAATTTTATCTAATTCTTTTTCTTCATTTTCTATTTCTTTTATTTTATTTTTTGCATTCTTAATGCTTTCTATAATTGATTTTAAATTTTCAAATAATTTAACTAACTCTATAAGTATACTTAAAGTATCTATAATAGTTTGACTCGGAATTGCCTTCTGTAACTTCAGGTTGACTTGAGAGACATTTTCTTCTTTTTCTAAATATTCTTTATATTTGCTAACTAAAAGTCTTAAATTTTTACTTTCTTCTACTTTTATGTTTTGTAAAGATTTAGATTTCTTCTCATTTATATCTAAAAGAGTTTTTGAAATAAAAATGCTATCATCTACTTCTGCTAACTTCTTTAAAATATTTTGAATTTCTGTAGAAAGTTTTATAGAAGTTTCAGATAAATAATTCAAAGAATTATATCTATTAAACTCATTTAAGTCTTTTAGAAGTTTAGGTCTAATTCTTTCTATTTCTAAATCATTTTCTTTGCATTTATTTGTAAAATCAACTAATTTAGAATATTCTTCATGTTTGCCTTTTAAATCTATTATTTTATCAGCTAAAGGTAAATTTTTTTCAGATTTTTCTAGTAAATTATTTTGTTCTTTTATCATACCTTCTGATGATAAAATACTTCCTTGAACTGTATCTGCATCTCTATTAATTTGTTGTCTATCTGAAACCATAGATTTTAAAACATTAGACAGTTGGTCATTTTCTCCAGAGTCTACAATAAATTTGAAAAGCTCTCCTGCGCTTTTGTCTAACAAAAAAGGTTTATCCATTTGATTCCAGAAGTTTAATTGAACTTTGTTTCCATTTAAAATTAGTTCTTTTATATTTAAGGCATTAGAAACTTCTTCTGGAGTTGATAAACCAAATTTAGAATATGTTTGCCCATCTACTATATATTTTGAAGAACCTTCTTTCTTTTGAAATATTACTACATGTTTATCATTCTGTATACCTACTATGTAAGAATTTTCTCCATGTCTTATAGGTGTAGTCCCACCTTCTGTATAAATAGCAGCTTTTAGAGCTTTTAATAAACTAGACTTACCATTATTAGAGGGACCTACTATTACAGTAAGTCCTGGGTTAAAATCTAGCATTGCTTGTTTAATTATTTGATAGTTTTGAACTGAGATTTTCAATTTAACTCCTCCTCTAATAATTATATGTTATTCTGGGTCATCTAATAAGTCTACTTCATCTAGTTTGTCTTTTACAGATTTATTATTTTCCGTTTCTTCTATCTCTTTTAAGTAATTTTCTATCTCTTCTATAGCTTTATCCACTTGTCTAGGTGGAATAGTAACTTCAGAAGAATTATACGCTTTATAAGTTTTTCTAGTTTTAGTATTATAGTATACAGCATAGTTTTGTCCATAAATATCTATTCCTTTTAAGAAATAAATTATATCATTCATTACTGTAATTATTTTTTGATTTTTCAAAGTATCTGGTAATAAATTAGACTTGTCTAAAGTGTACTCAATATCTAAGTCTTCAGCTTCTTCAGAAGTATCTATAATCCAGTCCTTAGGTGAAAATAATGCGTCTATTACAGGGTAGCTATTTCTTATAGTTTGAATTAAATTATCTTTACCTACATAAGAAATCTCTTCTTTTAAATCTGGATGATGTAAAATATATGTTCTACCTTTAGTTTCTATGTAACAACCGTCTACAGCTTTACCAGACTCAAATATTTCTTTGTATGTTAAAAGATTAGATATTCCTTTTCCATATCTTATAAAGAATGGAGTTTTAACTTTTCCTGTAATATATCTAGATTTAACTATCTGAGCAAATACCTTCTGTCCTATCGGTTTATCTTTATATGTCTCTGACTTATCTGAATATTTATAAAGTTGTATAACTATGTCTGAGTATTGTATAGGAGCATCTCCACCTTTAGGAGTTTCTTTAGGAGCTCCAAAACTAAATCCACCTATGTCTTTTGCAGTATGATTTAATAATATAAAGTTTACTCTTCTAGAATCATGCTCAGCTAACACATTCATATTTTTCATAAGTTGTCTTAATTTCTGAGCTTCTCCGCCAACTCTCATATTTTCAATGTTATATGCATCTTTTCCCATATACATTCCAGAGTCTAAAACTGAAATAGTGTCTATTACTATAATAGTTATTCCTTTAGACACTAAATCTTGAATAAGCTCGTTTACTTCACTAAAAGTACTTCTTCTAAAAGATAAGAAACAACCACCTTTACTTCTATCTCTGTTTCCTATAAATTCTGCTACTCCTGTAGATGCTAAAATTTCTGAGTTTACTCCTCTATCTGCATCTATATAAGCTATGTCTTGTTTTTGTCTTAATAAATCTAAACAAATATCTTTTAATACTAAAGTAGATTTACCAGTACCAGAACCAGCTGCAATGTGTAGTATACTTCCTTTAGGTAATCCTTTACCGCCGAGTAATCCATTCAATACTTTATTTTGTATTGGATAATATTCTGTTCCTTTAAATGGATTTTGCTTCATAAGTTCTTCAAAATCTTTATCACTCAACATTCTACTTTCCTCCTTTCCTAATTATATTATGCTTCACACTCATCTTTCTCATAAGCATGCCACAGTCTTCTATCAGTCATGTACTTTTCATAAATATCCTTCTCATACCCATTTCTTATATTTCTAGCTCTTTCCTTAAGCTTAGTAATTGAACTGTAAAATGTTATTGGAGTAGGATTTTTATTTCCTTGTATATAGTTATGCCCGTTTTCACTATAATCTGTATCTCTTAGATACATTAAATAATCTTTAGCACTCTCTTTTCTAGTAGTTAATTGCTTAAATATACCAGTATTTTTAAGCATAGTTTCATAGATATAAGCTATAAAAGATTGAACTACTTTAGTAAGCCTATGTTGAAATCTAGATGTTCTCAATGAGTCTTCTATATAACTATAAAATTTCTCTAGCGAAGGAGTAGTGTTTAATATTAAATCTGGAAATTTCTTTAGAATTAATTTTATAGTTTCTCCTTTTAATGCTTTTTGACATTTATCATAAGAGAATTTACTGAATCTTCTTATTGTGCCGTGTACTGCTCTATCTCCTCTTTCAAAGGCAGCTAAGTCTACCCAAGATTTAACTATTCCTGCATCTTTTAGAGGTTTTCTAAAGTAAGTTTCACTTTTGAATTTTTCTGCATGTTCTAAAGAAACTAATCTAGATAAATCCTTCCAAGCTCCACCTCTTTCTAGGTTCCATCTTTTAGACTTTATTCTAATAGGATATTTACTTATTACTCTTACATCTCTATTCCAATCAATTACTTTCTTAAATAGACTTAATTTATCAGTATCAAAAATAACTTGTTTCTGGTCTTTATGTTTAATGTAAAAAATAACTTTACAACCTTTTCTCATATATCTTTTTACTTCATGATAAAGGTCTATGTCATCATGAGTATAATATTTAGGGTTAGTTCTACTTATATTCATGTGTATATATTGTGAAAAATAAAGTCCTTTAGATAAGTCTACTCTGTTTTCTAAAATTAGAGGAACTATGTCATTAGGCTCTCTTGCAATTCTATCTAAACCATCTGTGTCAGTGAAATTAATAGTAGTCTTCTTCCATAAAAATTGTAATTCTATTTGTTTTGCAAATGTCTCTGCTTTTTTAGAATTAAAGACTAAAGTGCCATCTTCTTGTTTGTCTGATATTATAAAGCTATAGTCCTTAGACACATTAGAAGGTTTTCTATTTTTATAATATCTTTCTCTAGCTTTTACATTGTGTTTTTTAGTTTTATATCTTCTTATATGATTTCCATGTCTATAATATTCATTGCTTTCTTTTAAAGAAGTAATGCCAAGTTTTTTACACAAATATCTTTCTCTAACATCTGCATAGTATTTTCTTTTTTCTTCAGACACACTTTCTCTTCTTTCCTTAGCTAACCTTCTTTTCTCTGCTTTTTTAGCTCTAGCTTTTCTTCTTTGCTCTTCTATTTGTTCTCCTCTTTCTTTGTATTCTCTAGAACTACGGTCTAAGACACCTCTACTATATTTTCTTCTTTTAGCTTCTTTTTTCTCATACTCATCTTTTTCTACAAACATATTCCACTCATTACAAGTTTTAGGGCTATAAAACTGTAATAAATAACCATCAACTATTTCACCATTTCTAGATATTTCACAGTGAGGTTCTGCATATTGTAGTGCAAACCAAAGAATATTTCCTTTCTTTTTTATTTTCTTCATAGTTATTGCCTCTTTTTCTTTTTAACTTATATCTTAATTATATTATGTAAGTTTTTCGATTTTTCTTCTAAAATAATTTATATCGAAATGTTCTAAATCACAGATTTTACTCGCGCGCGTGCGCGTACAGACTGAGAAATAAAAACAGAAGTTAAAACTTGAGTTAATAAATGTTACCATAAAATGTTTTCAACGAAAAATTTTAAGAGAAGTATTCACACTCCCAATATAATTTAAGGCGGTCGGTTTATTCTTCGCTGATTTAAAATGAAAATGAAGAAAGTTAGTCTGAGATTGTGCTGGTTTAGTATAACATTTCTCAGATTTTACAGAATTAAAAGTGTGAGCAAAAATTTAAAAAATGAGATTAAATGAGATTAAACAAAATCTGTAGAAATTTAAAATGAGATTAAATGAAATTAAATTGTAAGACATGAAAAAGACTCTAGAAAATTTTCTAGAGTCTCAAAAAATTAATTTTGATTGTAACTTATGTAGTATGTACTGTTAGCAGCTTCTGCAGTTTTATTTCTATAATCTATTGCAGAAACTTTTACATTAGGTGGTATTATATCTATAAATTCATTAGGTAAAGCTTCTATCAAATCATCTTGAGTAGTAGGTAATCCAACTTCTACATATCTAATGTAATCGAAATTATCTAAAATGTTAGAACCTATTACACTAGCAAATATTGGTTCTCCTACTTTTAAGTATTCTCTAGAATATTGCTTTAATATTAAATCTTTTACTTGAGCTGCTACATTTTCAAATTCTGTATTTCTACTATCCATATAGACTTCTACAACAATCTCAGGTTGTATTATATCTACATCATAGTAAGTAATCCATAGAGAATGTAGTCTTTTCTTAGTAATAGTATTTTTAAGATTTCTACCAGCTTCTGTTAAAATTTGTTCTTGCTTAAAGAATATATCAAACTTAGAAGTTGTAGTAGGCATATACTCTCTCCATTTATCATTTAAAGTGATTATTATATTATCTGCAACAATATCTATAGTATATGCAACTCCAATAACAGAGTTCAAAGAATCACTATCTTCTACATAAGTTGCCAAAAAACTTGTTGCTGTTTTACTAGTGTCTACTCCTAAAACTATGTCATCTTTGTCAGTATAGCTAGCTCCTAATCCTTCTAATACTATAGTATTGTTATTTACGTGAGACTGTGAAACATATTCTACTTCTTCAGCTACATATTGTAAATCATCCCATTCCCAATCTTGTCTACGTTTTATAATTGTATTTCTATAGTAATTATTGTCTGGTTCATTTTCATCCCACTCATTACAGTCCGGTAAAACATATATGTTGACTTTATAAGCGTCATTTACATATCCGCCAGGTCCAGCCGTAGGTTGCATTAATCCAGATGCTGGGTCATTATAATCTAAAGCTCTTATACCAGATATTCCATCTACTAATCCGCCTACATCCTCAAAGTCTTTTATAGTTACTATAGTATCCATAGTTTTAGCAAAAAGTGGAGCATTTCTTTTTATTTCAGCAATAGTTTCTGGGTCATATCCTTCAACTGAGTTACTATTAGAAATTATTTCTATTGAAGATGAAGCAGTACAAGCACTGTTAAATGCTACTACTTTACCGGCTCCAACTCTTCCTTCTTTTCCATTACTTAGAAGATAAGTAACTTTTATAGTACTAGCAGTAGTTAAAATATCTGACCAGAAACTAGGTAATTGTATGTAAATTTCTCTTTCTTCATTGCAGTGTACCGAAAATTCTAAATCTCCAGTATTAACTACTACATCTTCTACTTGAGTGTATTCTTCATTATTTATAAATAGTTTAACTGTATTAAATGCAATTTCATAATCTGGAAGTACTATTCTTCCTAATTCAGACACATCTGATAAAGCAAAACTTTCAGTCTTTAAAGTACCTTCATAAGCTTTCAAAGTACAGTAGCCTTCTACTAGTTCATAATCTCTTAGTGTAGTAAAAGTAAGTCCTGAAGTAGTTGTAAAAGTTGAACCAGCAGGGAATATAGTTCCATCTTCTATATATGCTGGAGCTATTTCTCCTACATTATTAGTTTCTTCTACTGGTCCTAAATTTATCGTAGTTACAGCAGACATATAATGTCTTGGCTTATAACCTATTAACTTACAAAGAAGTAATGCAGATGACCTCTCTGTACAGGTAGATAAATATAGTTCTGCAATAGATTTATCTACATTATAGTTCTCCATATCTGCTAAGAATGACATTAACTTTAATAAAACTGTTCCTATATCAGAATCTGTAAAATCATCCCATTCTCCATTAGATAATTGTTTTGCTTGAAGTTTTAAATACTCTAAAATTGTAGAATAATCTTTTCTATTATAAGGTAATTTTATTTTGTCAGAGTCTTTGATTTCAAAAACTTTATACCACTGTTCTATTAAATCATTAGCTAATGTAGTAAGTTCATCATTCTCTCTAGACCTAGCATATTCTACTATAAAATCTAAAACTGATAAAACACTGCCTAAGTCATTAGGAGTTTCTAATATATTTCCATAGTCATCTAAATAAGGTTTTCTATAATTAGGGTCATCAGGATTATCTGAATAACCGGACTTTTTAAGTCTTAAAGTATGCTTTATATCTTCAATCAACTCTTCTTGATAGTCTAAAGCTTCATCAACTGTATTAGCCATAAGTATAACCTCCTTCATTTTTAATAAATTCTAAAGTTACATTTGAATTAACATTTGAGTATTCTATAGAGTAAACTATATAGATAGTTATGACTCCTTCATCATCAAAATCTACATCTATTCTATTCAAAGAAAGTTCTGGAAATCTATCTGACATTACAGATTGTATTTCTGTTCTTATCATAGAGGCTGTAGCTGTAGTTTTACCATACCCTAAAATTCTATATAAATTAGAACCAAAACTAGGGTCTCCTATCTGAGTTCCTCTAGATGTCATTAATGCAATTCTAATGTTTTCATTTATCTTGTCTAAATTTTTCTTCTTGTTAAAACCGCCAGAAGGACTAAATAATCTAGGTACTAAGGCTATTCCAGAAGAGTTGTATAAATTAGCTTTACCACTCAATTTCATCTCTCCTTTCTATTTTCCTAAAACACCGTTGCTTGAATAAACTCTAGTTATTTCAGGAAGTCTTATTACTTTATCTGCCTTAAATTCAAAAATATCTTTCATTTTGTTAGCTGATAGAACTACCCAGTATAAAGAAGCATCTCCATACTGATTAAAGGCAACTACATCAGGTCTAAATTCTTCACCAGCTTTTATCTTATGTACTGTATCTTCATCTGACTCAGGTATGTAAAAATCTCTAGTTCTTAGATTTCTAATTACTGTATTTCCGTCTTTTCTAAGTAGATTAGTTTTAGTAGAGTATCTAGAAGTAACTACCATTTCATCATTTTCTAAAACATTATCTATTATATTAGCATCATACCAAGTTTTTCCTAATTTAGTTAAAGCCATTATTATCTCCTTTCTCAAAGTCTTCAGAATGACTCTAGAAACATTTATAATTTGCTCTTAATATAATTTATTACTAAGGAGTTACATCTACTCCATTTATTTTAATTTTCTTAGCATTTAGATTTATTTCTCCATCTATTATTTCTATAGACTCTGAACCAGTAGTAAATCTCATAAATCTAGTAGGACTATCTGAACCTTCTTCTCCACCTCTTCTATGAAGTGGAGTTTTTTCTTCATCGTTTACTCCCATTTCTATAATCTGTCCATCTGCTGAAATAATTCTTATTGCTTCTTGTCCGTCTTTGTCATCTATTTCTATAGTAGTACCCTTAGGACTTTTAAATACAGTGTATAAAACATTACTGTCTCTATTTGATTTTATTCTGTCATTGTCTACTACTAATATTTGATTACCATTAAAAACACTACTATTGTCATTAAAGTGCTTTTCTGTAGAACCAGCTAAAGTAGGTATACCTCCAAAATAGATAGGATTTTCTGGAGAATTATACTCAAAAGTCACGAATACTCTAGTTCCTGCAGGAGGTATTGCAAAATG
>AUXO013227010.1_pt1 | contig 26938 bp, 19 predicted proteins | sample 768731 | NCBI WGS metagenome assembly AUXO01 (sample SAMN02715735, study PRJNA202380) | gut metagenome | biome: sheep rumen | host: Ovis aries | place: New Zealand: Palmerston North
TAATTGTCGGAACAAAAGATGATACTCAAAGCACCGAGTTTCTTTATTTCACTCTCGGCAACCATCTTGAGCCACATATTGTTTAACCTGCGGTTTTTGAATTTGAAATCAGTGTCTTCAAAAAAATAACTTACCATTACAATACCGTTTGAAAGAAACCTCAATTGACGGCAAAATTATCTATAATCAGCATATTTTACAAAAATCGCCCGCAAAAGGAGCGACCAAAACACATTTGAAATGGAAAAAATTTGATTAAAGGATAATAATTCATAACTTTGAACCGCAAACCGCTACAAAAACAACTGATATGGAGATCAAAAAATCAGAAAAAGCCAGCTTGGAGAACAAGAGACTCTTGTTCACTGAGATTGGTTTTGTGTTCGCTCTGCTCGTTGTGTTGGGTGCTTTCGAGTACACAACCAAGGAGAAGAAAGTATCCATGTTTGAGCAGGAAGAAGCAGTCGTGGAGATCGAGGACATGGTTCCTATTACCGAGGAAACCCCTCCCCCGCCCGAGGCTGCTCCCAAGATCCCTGTCCTTTCAGACCAGATCGACATCGTCGACGATGACATCAAACTTGAGGATGATACTTTCCTCAACCTCGAGGATGATGCCAACATGGGTGTTGAAATCATGGACTACGTAGAGGAGGTCGAAGAAGAGGTTGTTGAAGAGGAGGCAATTCCTTTCCAGCTCGTTGAGGAGAAACCTTCATTCAATGGAGGAGACGCCAACGAGTTCTCAAAGTGGGTCAACCAGAGACTCGTTTATCCTGAAATCGCAAAGGAGAACGGTGTACAGGGTCGTGTAACGCTCCAGTTCACCGTGAACGCCGACGGTTCAGTTTCAAACGTGAAAGTTCTCCGTGGTGTTGATCCCGCTCTTGACAAGGAGGCTGTCCGCGTTGTTTCCAGCTCTCCCAAGTGGAAACCTGGCAAACAGAGGGACCGTGCCGTAAAGGTAACCTACACCTTCCCTGTTATCTTCCAGCTCCGATAAACGAACGGACCTATCAGAACATCAGGCTGACCTTAGGGCCAGCCTTTTTTCAATTGAAAACCAATTAATATATATGTCCAATAACGAAGAGAATCTAGAAAAGGCAGTATTCGTAGGAATAATAAAAGACGGAGATGATGAAAGAAAGGTCATGGAATATCTGGATGAACTGGAATTCCTGGCCGAAACCGCCGGTGCCACCGGAGACAGGAAGTTTGTCCAGAGAGTGGATAAACCGGACAACGCTACCTACATCAGAAGCGGAAAACTGGAGGAAATAGCCCAATACTGTGAGGAGAATTGCATCAGGTATGTAATATTCGATGATGAACTTACCGGTATGCAGCAGAGGAATATAGAAAAGATCATAAAAACGAGTTCAGTCATAGACAGGACAAGCCTGATTTTGGAAATATTCGCCCAAAGGGCCAAAACTTCCTATGCGAAGATGCAGGTTGAACTCGCGAGATACAACTATATGCTGCCGAGACTGGCAGGTATGTGGACCCACCTTGAGAGGCAGAGAGGAGGTAGAGGAACCAGAGGAGGTATGGGTGAAACCCAGATAGAGGTAGACCGAAGAATCGTCAAGGAAAGAATCACGAGACTTAAGGAACAGCTGAAGAAAGTCGACAAGCAAATGGCCACCCAGAGAAGCAATAGAGGCTCTCTGGTGAGACTTTCACTGGTCGGATATACAAATGTAGGCAAGAGCACTCTGATGAATATCCTGGCCAAAAGTGACGTGTTCGCGGAAAACAAACTCTTCGCTACACTCGACACTACGGTAAGGAAAGTAGTCATCGAAAATGTACCTTTCCTTCTCAGCGATACTGTAGGTTTCATAAGAAAACTCCCTACCCAACTGGTGGAGGCGTTCAAAAGCACATTGGACGAGGTAAGGGAAGCTGACATACTGGTGCACGTGGTTGATATATCTGCACCTGACTTCGAAGAACAGATGAAGGTTGTCGAACAGACCCTCATGGATATAGGCGCCAACAACAAACCTGTCTATGTAGTATTCAACAAGATCGACGCCTATACCTACGAAGAGTATGACGAATTCTCGCTCGAACCCAAAAACAAGGACAATGTATCGCTTGAGGAATTGAAAAACAGTTGGATAGCACAGGAGAAGACTCCATGCATATTCATTTCAGCGAAGGAGAAAATCGGCATTCAAAAACTCAGAAATGACATATACAAAATGGTCGCTGAAATACATGCCGGAAGATATCCGTTCAACAATTTTCTTTGGTAAAAGCCGTACGATATATCAAAAAAGGAGCCCAAAAGGACTCCTTTTTTTGATGCTGCCGTAGACTTTACTGACGGAATTTCGCTTTGAGAAATTCCCTGTTGAGTCTTGCGATGTGATCGACAGAAATACCCTTGGGGCATTCCATTTCACAAGCTCTGGTGTTGGTACAGTTACCGAAGCCGAGTTCATCCATCTTCGCGACCATAGCGCGGGCACGACGGGCTGCTTCAGGACGTCCCTGAGGAAGAAGAGCAAGTGAGCTTACCCTTGCACCGACGAACAGCATAGCTGAACCGTTCTTGCAAGTAGCTACACAAGCACCGCAACCTACGCAAGCTGCCGCATCCATACTCTTCTCAGCATTCTCATGTGAGATGAGAATATTGTTGGCATCCTGAGCCGCACCGGTACGGACGGAAATGAATCCGCCTGCCTGGAGAATCTTGTCAAACGCCGTACGGTCGACAACGAGGTCCTTGATTACAGGGAAACCGCTGCTCCTCCAAGGTTCGACTGTGATGGTAGCGCCGTCCTTGAAATGACGCATGAAGAGCTGGCATGTGGTGACGTGATCATCCGGACCATGTGCCCTACCGTCGATGTAAAGGGAGCAAGCTCCGCAAATACCCTCACGGCAATCGTGATCGAAAGATACGGGACCGCTGCTCTTGCATCCTTTGTCAACTGCAACAGGATCCATACCTTCCCTTATAAGCTGCTCATTCAGAATATCGAGCATCTCGAGGAAGGATGCATCCTCTTCGATACCAGAAATATGATAAGTCTCGAAATGTCCCTGAGCCTTGGCGTTTTTCTGACGCCATATCTTTAAATTGAATTCCATACTTCCTTAGTCTTTATAGTTTCTGGTAGCGACATGAATGTACTCATACTTGAGAGGTTCCTTGTGGAGAACAGGCTCCTCATCCTCTCCCTTGTACTCCCAGGCGGCGACGTACATGTAGTTTTCGTCATCACGTTTGGCCTCACCTTCTTCGGTCTGGCTCTCGATACGGAAGTGACCGCCGCAGGACTCGTTACGGTTGAGGGCGTCACGTGCCATGAGTTCACCGATCTCGAGGAAATCAGCAAGGCGGAGAGCCTTCTCAAGTTCCTGGTTGAACTCGAACTGTGTTCCGGGAACACATACGTCAGACCAGAATTCCTTCTTGAGTTCCTTGATTTCCTTGATGGCGGTCTTCAGACCTTCAGCGCTTCTGGCCATACCGACATATTCCCACATGATGTTGCCGAGTCTCTTGTGGAGAGAGTCAACAGTCTTCTTACCCTTGATGGAGAAGAGTTTGTCGATGCGCTCCTGGACAGCTTTCTGGGCAACCTCGAATTCAGGAGAGTTGGTGTCGGTCTTGGGCTCAGCGAACTTGTGTGAGAGATAATCACCGATGGTGACAGGAAGAACGAAGTAACCGTCGGCGAGACCCTGCATAAGGGCGGAAGCACCGAGGCGGTTTCCACCGTGATCTGAGAAGTTGGCTTCACCGATAGCATAAAGACCGGGGATGGTGGTCTGCAGATCGTAATCAACCCAGATACCTCCCATGGTATAGTGGATAGCGGGATAGATCATCATAGGCTCCTCCCAAGGGGATGAAGCGGTGATCTTCTCATACATCTCGAAGAGGTTTCCGTAACGCTCAGCGACCCTCTGATGACCGAGACGCTTGATAGCGTCAGCGAAGTCGAGGTAAACGGCGAGTCCTGTTTCATTCACACCGAAACCGGCATCGCATCTCTCCTTGGCGGCCCTTGAAGCGACGTCACGGGGAACGAGGTTACCGAAAGCGGGGTAACGGCGCTCAAGATAGTAATCCCTGTCTTCCTCGGGAATCTGGGAAGCCTTGATCTGATGCTTGCGGAGTTTCTCCACATCCTCTTTCTTCTTGGGAACCCAGATACGTCCGTCATTACGGAGGGACTCAGACATGAGGGTAAGCTTGCACTGCTGGTCACCGTGTACAGGAATACAAGTGGGGTGGATCTGCGCAAAGCAAGGATTGGCGAAGAAAGCACCCTTCTTGTAGCACTGCCATGCAGCTGAACCGTTGCTGTTCATAGCGTTGGTGGAAAGGAAATAGGTATTTCCATATCCTCCGGTAGCGATGACGACAGCGTGGGCACCGAATCTTTCGAGTTCACCGGTAACGAGGTTACGTGCGATGATACCCTTTGCCTCACCGTTGATGATGACGAGGTCGAGCATCTCATGACGAGGATAGCTCTTGACGGTACCGGCGGCGATTTCCTTGTTGAGTGAAGCGTAAGCACCCAAGAGGAGCTGCTGTCCGGTTTGTCCCCTGGCGTAGAATGTACGGCTTACCTGAACACCACCGAAGGAACGGTTCGCGAGATAACCACCGTACTCACGTGCGAAAGGAATTCCCTGCGCTACGCACTGGTCGATGATGGCTGCACTGACCTCGGCAAGACGGTAGACGTTAGCCTCACGTGCACGATAATCACCTCCCTTGATGGTATCGTAAAAGAGACGGTAAACGGAATCGTTGTCATTCTGGTAATTCTTGGCTGCATTGATACCACCCTGTGCGGCGATAGAGTGAGCACGACGGGGTGAATCACTGATGCAGAACACCTTCACATTGTAACCGAGTTCTCCCAGAGAAGCTGCTGCGGAAGCTCCTCCGAGACCGGTTCCCACTACGATGACTTCGAGTTTCCTTTTGTTGTTAGGACTTACAAGACGAATTTCTGACTTTCTTTTGGTCCACTTTTCAGCCAAAGGTCCATCAGGAATCTTGGAAATTAATTTATCGGCCATTGTATAGTTGTTAATGAATATTTTTATGGGAGTTCCAATTTAACTGCAATTTTAGTCATTTTTAAGCAAAACCGCAATTGTAGAGACCCGCAATGATTAATAATCATTCAATTTTTCTTCGTAAACCTCAAAATACTTACGGCAGATGCTGTCATAGAGACGACAAAAGCGTTCATACGGCAGAAAACCTCTGGTCCATCTCAGATATATGCTTTCGAACCTGCGGTCGATTATCTTCTCCACCTCACGGCATTGTTCAGTGACGTTCTTTCCAGTCAAACGGATGGCATTGTCGCACAAAAGGGCATTTTCCGAGGTTGCGGAAGACTTCAGATACGACGGTATGTGATCCTCCTTCATAACAAGAAGGGGAACATAAACCGTTGATGCGGGACTTCCGAGAGCGGTCCACATCACAGTTTGTGAAGGATTGCCTCCATCCTTTACTCCTTCGATGACGATACAGGCTGATGTGATGTCCCTGAGAATGGGGCTTCCGCTTCTTGAAATACGGTTGATGAGGTCCTTGTGGGTGATTCTTCTCTTCATGTCCTTGGCTCCGATGTGGGAAGTATTCACATACGTCCCTATTGTCTTCATGATGACACTCGCCTTTTCGTACCTGTCAACTCCTTTACGGTCTTCAGGACGGCCGGTCTGGGTAAAATTGGTGACAACCCTGTAACCGGAAGGCTCATCATTGACGTCGAACTTCACCCACTTGGTGTTGTTGACTTCATAATAAGCTGCACCGCCATGCGCGTCAATGACTCCGAAATTGGCCTCCACTCCCATAGGTCTGGGAAGAGAATTGAGGAGATTCTCGAAATCCTCCAGTGTCTCGCAGATTCCGAGAGCACGGAACATGACAATGCCTTCCCTGTCCATCTCTTCGGCGGGAACGTCATCGTCCTTGAGATCGTAAGTGGCGGTATTCATTATGCTGAAACCGGCGGAATTCACTCCGGTCCAGGCTTCTCCGGAAAAGCCGTACTTGCTCAGAGGTTTGGTTCTCCAATCGGAATTCACCAAGGCAATGAAATCGAACTTATCTCCCTTGAATCTTTCTATACGGTTGTTGAGCTGACCCGTATCACGATGCTTCATCATGACGGGTTTGCCGTCATAAGTTACTCTTCCTGAAATGATTACCGAAGTGCAGCAAAAGGCCGGAAAGGATGCTGCAAGAGTAAAAAGAATGATAAGAAGCCTTTTCATGACCTGTATATTTTTGCTGTACTGATTCAATTGAATGAGAGGAATACTTTGCCCTTCTATCCGAAAAGTCCGTTGGGGATTATCTCAGGGTCATCGAACAGTCCCGGTTCTTGGGAAGTCATGTACTTCTGGAGTCCCAGATGCTCATACGCCAGCTGTGTGGCCATCCTTCCTCTGGGGGTTCTCTGGATGAAGCCTTCCTTTATGAGGAAAGGTTCGTAGACCTCCTCCAGAGTTCCTGAGTCTTCACCTACGGCCGTAGCGATCGTTCCTATTCCGACGGGGCCACCACGGAATTTCGTGATGATCGTATGGAGGATATTGTTGTCGATCTTGTCGAGTCCCCTCTTGTCTATGTTGAGAGCATCGAGGGCATAGCGTGAAATGGCGATATCGATATGTCCGTCGCCTTTCACCTGGGCGAAATCCCTGACTCTTTTGAGAAGGGCGTTCGCTATACGGGGAGTTCCGCGGCTCCTCAAAGCAATTTCCCTGGCCGCATTGTCCTCTATACCTATATTGAGTATCCTGGCACTCCTTTTCACTATCTTTTCAAGGTCGGGAGTGTCGTAGTATTCCATGGCGCAAGTGATGCCGAATCTGGCACGAAGGGGAGCCGTGAGAAGACCGCTTCTTGTGGTCGCTCCGACAAGAGTGAAAGGATTGAGGGAAATGCGGACAGAACGGGCACCGGGACCTTTGTCGATCATGATGTCAATCACGTAATCCTCCATCGCGGAATAAAGGTATTCCTCAACTTCCGGGGAAAGTCGGTGGATCTCATCGATGAAAAGGACATCACCGGTTTCCAGGGACGTGAGAAGGCCTGCAAGATCACCCGGCTTGTCAAGGACGGGGCCGGAAGTTATCTTCATGTTTACCCCCAACTCATTGGCTATGATATGGGCGAGGGTAGTCTTTCCAAGACCGGGAGGACCGTGAAAGAGGACGTGGTCCAATGACTCGCCCCTCATCTTCGCCGCTTGGATGAAAATCTTCAGATTGGATATTATCTTAGCCTGTCCCGTGAAATCTTCTATTTCCTGGGGGCGAATTTTTTCTTCCAAATCCTTATCTTTGTCCTTTCCCGAATTGTGCGGGTTGAAGTCATCTGCCATGGCATCATTTTTAACATTACAAATATAGTCTTTTTTAATTTAAGAAAGTGATGATGATGTTATAGCTGTGAGTTTGTTGATTAAGTTTGTAATTTACTGAGTAATAATATTTTAAGATATTGATAAATTGTTGAAAACCTCCTTTTTATCTTTTTGAAAACTTTTTGGAATTTGATTTGTTTTTGAAAAATCAGTTCTGCTTATAAAAAAGATACGTTCCGGAAAAATTTAGTTTTGTAATTTTTCAAACAGGGTTATCAACAGGTTTTCAACAGATTTTTTACCGTAAATGTTGATAAGTTCGGGTTCAACCTCAATCCTGGCAAAAAGAGTTTCCCTTTCCCGGGAAACCTTCTGCAGCGGATTGTTTTTGTCAGCGCGGTGGTTCGTTGTCAGCAATGTGGCTGACAGCGGGGTTCATCTTGTCCTGTTGCCCAACAGGGAGGCCGCCGAATATTGTGCTTCAGACCTTTATTATCTGTATAAAGGTGACTGCATTTTCTTTCTTCCGGATTCGGGAAGGAGTGTGGAAAAGAGCAACTACAAGGCTACTCTCGAAGTGCAGAGGACTTCCGCCATCGGAAAACTGATGTCGAATGATGGAGAACTTCTCATCATAGTGACCTATCCTGAAGCTCTTGAAGAAAAAGTTCCTGACAAAAGAACCATAGAGGGATCCATTCTAACCATAAAAACAGGTGATGAGATAGATCACGAGACTCTCAAGAAGTCCCTTTATGAAAAAGGATTCGAAAAGGTTGATTTCGTATCGGCTCCGGGGCAGTATGCCATCAGGGGTTCGATAGTGGATATTTTCTCTTATTCTTACAATAATCCCTACAGGGTATCCTTTTTCGGGAATGAGGTGGAGAAGATAAACGTATTCGATTGCAATACCCAGCTTTCAAAAGAGGTAGTGACATCTATAGATATAGTGTCCGACCTCGTTTCCGACCAGGAAGCGGGTGAAACGAGCATTCTCGAAATGCTTCCCTCCGATACGCTGGTGTGGCTCGATTCATCCGACATGTACAGCGGAAGGGATTTCTTCAGCGAAGTGGAAAAGTTCAGGAAAGTTTTCCTTGATGTACCTCTTTCCAGACAGGGAGACAATGCGGTGCAGAATGCGGTCCAGTTCCATATTTCACCCCAACCCGTCTTCAACAAGAACTTCGAACTCCTCACTGAAGATATAAGGGCTAAAATTGAGCATGGGTACAAGGTGAAGATTTTCGGGGAAAAGGAATCCCAACTTGAACGTCTGAGGAATATCCTCGCCCAGAACGGCGGTCTTTTTCCCGAATTCATCCCGGGACACAATATTCACAGCGGATTCATCGATTCGGATGATTTCATTTGTTGTTACTCCGATCATGAAATATTCGACCGTTTCCATAGGGTTTCGCTCCGAAGAACTGTCGAGAAGAGCGAGCAATTGACCCTCAACGACCTGAGTTCTTTCAATATAGGTGACTATATCGTGCATATAGACCATGGAGTGGGAATATTCGGTGGTCTTGTCAGGATGAGGGACGACAAAGGAAGGATGCATGAAGTTGTGAAACTCATGTACAAGGACGGAGACGTGGTATTCGTATCCGTACACAACCTTCACAAGATATCCAGATTCAAGTCAAAGGATTCGGTTCCTCCGAAAATAAACAAACTGGGATCCAAGACTTGGCAGAATCTCAAATCCACGGCCAAGTCGAAGGTTAAAGACATCGCCAAGGAACTTATCAAGCTTTATGCTGAGAGGAAGGCTTCCAAGGGATTCGCGTTTTCGGCCGACACTTATCTTCAGGAAGAGCTTGAATCTTCTTTCATGTATGAAGATACACCCGATCAGATGACAGCTTCCCAAGCCGTCAAAAGAGATATGGAAGACAAGAGTCCGATGGATCGTCTTGTGTGCGGAGATGTGGGATTCGGAAAGACCGAAATAGCGGTCAGGGCAGCGTTCAAGGCCGTTTGTGACAGTAAACAGGTGGCTGTGCTGGTTCCAACTACGATATTGGCCCTTCAGCATTACAAGACTTTCTCTTCAAGATTGTCCGGTTTTCCTTGCAATATAGAATATGTCAGCCGCTTGAGGACGGCAAAGGAAATAAGTGCGATAAAGAAAAACTTGTCTGAAGGGAAAACGGATATAGTGATAGGAACCCATAAAATCTTGGGAAAGGATTTCGTTTTCAAGGATTTGGGACTTCTCATAATAGATGAGGAACAGAAATTCGGCGTAAGCGCCAAGGAAAAACTCCGCCAGTTGAAGAGTTCGGTCGACACCTTGACTCTGACGGCTACTCCTATCCCCAGAACCCTTCAATTCTCTCTACTCGGAGCGCGAGACCTTTCTATAATCAATACTCCTCCTCCGAACAGGATTCCGGTCCAGACAGAGATAATGCTCTTCGACGAAAACGAGATAAAGAGCATCATAAATTATGAACTGTCGAGAGGAGGTCAGATATTTTTCCTCCACAACAGGGTCGAAGAACTGGATGGAATACATGATATTCTGCATCGTCTTGTCCCCGACATGAAGATTTGCGTAGCGCATGGACAGATGGAACCAAAGGTCTTGGAGAACAAGATGCTTGATTTCATGCAGGGTGATTATGACATGTTGCTCTGCACGACGATAGTGGAAAACGGATTGGATATACCCAATGCCAACACTATAATAATAAATCAGGCTCAGAACTTCGGACTCAGTGACCTTCATCAATTGAGGGGAAGAGTAGGACGTTCCAACAAGAAGGCTTTCTGTTATCTGATAGTTCCTCCCCTTACCACTCTTACCGATGACGCCAGAAGAAGATTGAAGGCCATAGAAGAATTCTCTGACCTCGGCAGCGGTTTCAATATAGCGATGCAGGATCTTGACATCAGGGGTGCCGGCAATCTTCTGGGTGCTGAGCAGAGCGGTTTCATATCCGATATGGGATACGAAACATATCAGAAGATCCTTTCTGAAGCCATGGAGGAACTCGGTGTCGAAACGGGTCTCACTTCGAAGAATGTCAGGGACACCTATGTTGAGGACTGTACCATAGAAACCGATCAGCTGGCTTTCATACCGGACAGCTATATTGACATTTCAGCGGAGAAGATAAGGATATACAAGGAACTTGACTCCATTTCAAAAGACAAGGAACTCGATATATTCGCTTCGAGGCTGGAGGACAGATTCGGTCAGATGCCGCAGGAACTGAAGAGCCTTTTCGATATAGTGAGGATAAGGCATCTGGGAGAAAAACTCGGTTTCGAAAAAATAATAATAAAGAACGGAATCCTCATCGCCTTCTTCATTTCCAATCCGATGTCCCAGTACTACAGGACCGATACGTTCACTTCCATAATGGAGAAAGTTTCGACTGGCAACCTTTTTGAAATGAAGCAGAAGGATGGTAAACTCAGGATCGTTTGCCGAAGTGTGGAGTCGATAAAGAAGGCGTATGATTTATTGAAAAAACTTGATTATTCATCCGATAAAAAAAGATAAGCAAGATGTCTAATCTCATTGTGGATATTGGAAATACCGCGGTCAAGGCATCATGGTCAGACATGATGACTCTCGGAAAAACATTCCGTTACCAGGGAGAGAAAGTTCAGGAATTCATCCTTTCGCTCACTACAAAGGAAAAACCGGATGTGATGGTCATATCATCGGTATATACCATTTCTGAACGGGATGCGGAATTGTTCAAAGTCGAGTGCGGCAAACTGCTGATTCTGGATAGTGCGCACACTGATATTCTGAAGGAAAAAGGTTTACCCGAATATCTGTCTTACGACAGGGCTGCATCCATTCTTGCCGCCAGATATCTTTTCAAAGGGAAAGGATGTTCAGTCGTTGATTTCGGGACCACCCTCACTGTCGATTTCACGGACAAGGAAGGAAAATACTTGGGCGGAAACATATCTCTTGGTTGCCGTACCAGATTCAAAGCCATCAACAGATATTCAAGGGCACTTCCCCGTCTCGATACCCCTTCCGATACTCCTGTAATAGGCGATTCATTCAATACTTCGATAACATCCGGAGTCGTGTCGGGCATAATGTTTGAAATAGAGGGATACCTGGGAGTATACCCGGACAATATAGTTGTGTTCACCGGAGGTGACGCGAATTATTTTGCAAAAAGGATTAAAACATCGATATTTGTAGTTTGTAACCTCGTTTTGATGGGGTTGGCATTAATTGCTGACGAATATTTGCGGAATGAAAATTAGGAATGCTATTATACTTTGTATGTCGCTGATAACATTGGCGGCATTTTCTTCCCATGCACAGGATGGGGCTTACAATACATATTCCCCCTATTCTGTTTTTGGTGTGGGTGACATCATAAAGGACGGTCCTGCATACAGCCGTTCCATGGGAGGAGTAGGTATAGCTTCCAGGAGCCACAGATTCGTGAATTACATGAATCCTGCGGCCGTTACGGCAAGGGATACCCTCTCGTTCATGATGGACGTCGGTCTGAATTCAGAAAACAAACTTTTCCGTCAGGGGGATTATTCTTCGGCCAGCAACGTTTTCAACCTCAATGACATTGTCTTCAGTTTCCCCATATACAGGAAATCCGCAATGATGTTCGGAATCACTCCTTTCAGCAATGTAGGATATGATTTCTCACACCGGGTCACAGATCCTTCAATTATAGGAAAGACCGGAAACATCCTTTATTCTTCATCCGGAAACGGTGGACTTTATCAGCTGTTTTTGGGTGGAGGAGTCACGCTTTGGGACCATCTTTCCCTCGGTGCACAGGGTATCTATTACTTCGGTAATATAGACAAGACTACCACCATGTCGTTTTCCAATACGAGTTACAGGGAAATTTCCAGCGGTAATGTTCTTGAATTGAAGGCACTGACCGGAAAGTTCGGTGTCCAGTATGACAAGAATTTGGGGAACGACGTAAGCATGACCCTTGGAGCCACCTATAGATTGGGAGCCGACATCAAGGGTTATTCCACCGAATATCAGTTCGCGACCATCTCCAGTGTGAGGGATACACTCAACTACAGTCTCGACACACTCGGAAAATCAACCAGGGCCCGTCTGGGAGATGAACTGGGAGTAGGCATTTCTTTCCGTAAGGGAGACAAGTGGGTACTTGAATTCGATTATATAAGATCCGATTGGACAGGTTCCCATTTCGACAATACGAGAGGTTTCTCCAATGTGGGAACGACTGTATTCTCCCCCGCAGTATCCCAATCTTTCCGTGCCGGTTTCGAAATTGTTCCCAACAGGAATGATATCCGATATTATTTGCGACGGTGGGCCTACAGATTCGGAGCGTATTACGACACTTCTTATTATAAGTTGGACGGGAACAACGTGAATGCGATGGGTGTGACCTTCGGTGTGACGTTGCCCGTATTCAGATGGTACAACGGTATTTCACTCGGTGTCGATTTGGGCCAGAAGGGCAGTACGAAGGGTACTTTGACACGTGAAAGATATGCCATGTTCGTGATAGGATTCAACATTCACGACATATGGTTCCAGAAATTCCATTACAATTAATATTGCCGAAGAATACCGAAATTCACTATATTTGCGGGCCTCGTTCACTGAGGGATTGCCCGAAGTGGTATGATTATTGAATTGCAACAATTAAAAAAGCATTGATACAATGAAAAGGTTGACTATTTTACTTGCTACAATTGCAGTCGTTCTGGGCGGAAACATCATGCGCGCCCAGAGTAAGTATGGCGCTGATAGTGCTGAGTGCATCAAATATCTGTCATACTACGACCAGTACTACAAGCAGAAGAACTACAACGACGCAATTCCCAACTGGAGGAAGGCCTATAAACTTTGCCCCCCTCAGGCTCGTCAGAGTATCTTTACTGACGGAACAGTACTTGTTCGTAGACTTATTGCTGAGAACGCTTCAAATGCATCTTACAGGAGGGCTCTCATCGACACTCTCATAACCCTTCACAACACAAGGGCTGAGTATTATCCCAAATATGCTGTAACAGCTATCAACAACCTGGGAACCGACCTCGTAAATTATATAAAGGACGATCCTCAGGATCTGTACAACCGCCTCAACAAGATCATCGAGACCAACAAGGAGGAGACCAAGGCAAGCATTCTGATCAACGACCTCAATGCAGCCATCGCTCTTTATCAGGATGGTAAGATTGACGCTGAAAAGGTTATCTCCACCTATCAGAATAACCTTGACATCCTTTCCAAGGCTACTCCCGCCAATGATTCAGAGGCAGAGCAGAACAGCAAGGTGAAATCCGATATGGAAGGTCTCTTCATCACCAGCAAGGTCGCCAGCTGCGACAACCTCATCTCCCTGTTCACTCCCAGGTATGAGGCTGCTCCCAACGACGCTGATCTCGCCACCAACATCGTAAAGATGATGTCGATGACCGATGATTGTACTGACAACGACCTTTATCTCAAGGCTGTTACCACCATGTACAACACCAATCCTACCGCTCAGTCAGCTTACTATCTGTACAGGCTCTATGCATCCCGCGACAACGTCGAGCTTGCAAGCAAGTACATCGAGGAAGCTGTCAGCAGCCCCGATCTTGAAACCGCACAGGCCGCTGAATACAATATGCAGTATGCTACATTCTGCGTAAAGAACGGTCTCAGCGCAAAGGGTTTCGAGGCAGCTCAGAAAGCTCTTGAACTCGATCCCAACAACGCAGGTAAGGCTTACTACCTGATCGGAACCATCTGGGCTTCCACTTCCTGCGGCGGTGACGAAATCTCAAGGCGTTCCCCTTACTGGGTAGCTTGCGACTACATGAACAAGGCCAAGGCAGCCGATCCTTCCCTCACTGAGGATTGCAACCGCATGATCAGCTCCTACAGCGTTTACTTCCCCAAGACCGCTGACGCTTTCATGTATGACCTTACAAACGGACAGTCCTACACTGTTTCCTGCGGAGGCATGAGGGCTACCACAACAGTCAGGACCCAGAAGTAAAATTTTGGACAAATTATTGAATATTATGAGGATAATGGCAACCGCATTCGCGGTTGCTATTATCGTATATTCTTGTAAATCCAAACTTTCGGAAGCCGAAGAACTCAATTTGGCTTCCACCCCTCTCCAGACAGTGGACAGCATGTATATTGTCCAGACCGAGAACGGAAAGATTCAGATGAGGGTATTCGCTCCAATAATGGAAAGATACAATACGGATACTCTTTCATATGAACTTTTTCCGGAAGGGATCAACGTATATGCCTATACCGATGACGAAGTCCTGGAATCCACCATCCGTGCCAATGAAGCCAGACACAACAAGGCCAACGGCAGCACCGAAGAAATATGGATGGCGTACGGCAATGTGGTCATAAAGAATATAGTCAATCAGCAGACTATGGAAACCGATACCATCTATTGGGACCGCAAGGCCGGAGAAATATATACTGACTGCTATATCAGGATGTATTCCCCTTCAGGATTCATGCAGGGCTACGGTATGAGATCCGACGAAAGGGCCCGCAATGCGGAATTGCTGGTGCCTTTCAACAATACTTTCGTCGTTGTTAAAGACACGACCGAAGTCATAATAGACACGGTCAATTTCATAGGTCCGATGCCCGGAAAAAGGTAGCGCAACCATACTGTCGGAGTAAAATATGGATTTCATTTGAAGAGGGTCACGGAGATATATCCATGGTGTCGATTTGGGCCAGAAGGGCAGTACGAAGGGTACTTTGACACGTGAAAGATATGCCATGTTCGTGATAGGATTCAACATTCACGACATATGGTTCCAGAAATTCCATTACAATTAATATTGCCGAAGAATACCGAAATTCACTATATTTGCGGGCCTCGTTCACTGAGGGATTGCCCGAAGTGGTATGATTATTGAATTGCAACAATTAAAAAAGCATTGATACAATGAAAAGGTTGACTATTTTACTTGCTACAATTGCAGTCGTTCTGGGCGGAAACATCATGCGCGCCCAGAGTAAGTATGGCGCTGATAGTGCTGAGTGCATCAAATATCTGTCATACTACGACCAGTACTACAAGCAGAAGAACTACAACGACGCAATTCCCAACTGGAGGAAGGCCTATAAACTTTGCCCCCCTCAGGCTCGTCAGAGTATCTTTACTGACGGAACAGTACTTGTTCGTAGACTTATTGCTGAGAACGCTTCAAATGCATCTTACAGGAGGGCTCTCATCGACACTCTCATAACCCTTCACAACACAAGGGCTGAGTATTATCCCAAATATGCTGTAACAGCTATCAACAACCTGGGAACCGACCTCGTAAATTATATAAAGGACGATCCTCAGGATCTGTACAACCGCCTCAACAAGATCATCGAGACCAACAAGGAGGAGACCAAGGCAAGCATTCTGATCAACGACCTCAATGCAGCCATCGCTCTTTATCAGGATGGTAAGATTGACGCTGAAAAGGTTATCTCCACCTATCAGAATAACCTTGACATCCTTTCCAAGGCTACTCCCGCCAATGATTCAGAGGCAGAGCAGAACAGCAAGGTGAAATCCGATATGGAAGGTCTCTTCATCACCAGCAAGGTCGCCAGCTGCGACAACCTCATCTCCCTGTTCACTCCCAGGTATGAGGCTGCTCCCAACGACGCTGATCTCGCCACCAACATCGTAAAGATGATGTCGATGACCGATGATTGTACTGACAACGACCTTTATCTCAAGGCTGTTACCACCATGTACAACACCAATCCTACCGCTCAGTCAGCTTACTATCTGTACAGGCTCTATGCATCCCGCGACAACGTCGAGCTTGCAAGCAAGTACATCGAGGAAGCTGTCAGCAGCCCCGATCTTGAAACCGCACAGGCCGCTGAATACAATATGCAGTATGCTACATTCTGCGTAAAGAACGGTCTCAGCGCAAAGGGTTTCGAGGCAGCTCAGAAAGCTCTTGAACTCGATCCCAACAACGCAGGTAAGGCTTACTACCTGATCGGAACCATCTGGGCTTCCACTTCCTGCGGCGGTGACGAAATCTCAAGGCGTTCCCCTTACTGGGTAGCTTGCGACTACATGAACAAGGCCAAGGCAGCCGATCCTTCCCTCACTGAGGATTGCAACCGCATGATCAGCTCCTACAGCGTTTACTTCCCCAAGACCGCTGACGCTTTCATGTATGACCTTACAAACGGACAGTCCTACACTGTTTCCTGCGGAGGCATGAGGGCTACCACAACAGTCAGGACCCAGAAGTAAAATTTTGGACAAATTATTGAATATTATGAGGATAATGGCAACCGCATTCGCGGTTGCTATTATCGTATATTCTTGTAAATCCAAACTTTCGGAAGCCGAAGAACTCAATTTGGCTTCCACCCCTCTCCAGACAGTGGACAGCATGTATATTGTCCAGACCGAGAACGGAAAGATTCAGATGAGGGTATTCGCTCCAATAATGGAAAGATACAATACGGATACTCTTTCATATGAACTTTTTCCGGAAGGGATCAACGTATATGCCTATACCGATGACGAAGTCCTGGAATCCACCATCCGTGCCAATGAAGCCAGACACAACAAGGCCAACGGCAGCACCGAAGAAATATGGATGGCGTACGGCAATGTGGTCATAAAGAATATAGTCAATCAGCAGACTATGGAAACCGATACCATCTATTGGGACCGCAAGGCCGGAGAAATATATACTGACTGCTATATCAGGATGTATTCCCCTTCAGGATTCATGCAGGGCTACGGTATGAGATCCGACGAAAGGGCCCGCAATGCGGAATTGCTGGTGCCTTTCAACAATACTTTCGTCGTTGTTAAAGACACGACCGAAGTCATAATAGACACGGTCAATTTCATAGGTCCGATGCCCGGAAAAAGGTAGCGCAACCATACTGTCGGAGTAAAATATGGATTTCATTTGAAGAGGGTCACGGAGATATATCCAGAGCCCTCTTTTCAGTATCTTTGGGACCATAATAAATGAATGATTCTCAAAAAATAGTGATGAATTGACGGAAAATTGTTATCTTCGCGGTCCATATCTATTTTCCGGTATGGAAATAGACTAAAAACACGATAATAATAAAATCAAAATAAAATGGCGGTTCTTGAAAAAATTCGCGTAAAATTCGGTCTGGCGGCATCCATAATAATTGCCCTGGGTCTGCTTTCATTCATCGTATCACCTAGTGATATCGCTTCAGCATTCCAGTCAATGTCTTCCAAGTACGATGTAGGAGAAATCGGCAACAAGTCAATTTCCTATACCGATTTCCAGGAGGATGTCCAGCGCATGACCTCAGTCAATGAAATCATTTCCGGAACTTCTGCTTCCAGCGCAGCTCAGCAGGAGCAGATCAGGAATGCCGCTTGGCAGAACCTCGTTTACAAGCATCTCTTCATTCCCGAGGCGAATGCTGCCGGTATCACCGTAGGAGAAGATGAACTTGTTGACCTCTCCACCGGAAATTACATTTCCCCCCTCATTTCCCAGAATCCCCTGTTCGTTGACGAAAACGGAAGCTTCTCCAAGGATGCTGTCCTCACTTTCGTACGCAACATAAATGCTGACGAAACAGGTCAGCTCAAACTCTATTGGGATTATCTGCAGGAAAATGTTCTCAACGAGCAGTACTATGAGAAGTACGCTTCCCTCTTCACACAGAGCAACATCACCAACCCTCTTATGCTCCGCAGGAAGATCGCCGAGAACAACAACACTACAGATGTTGATTTCGTGATGGTTCCCTACAGCTATACCACCGACAGCTCTATCGTCGTTTCCGACAATGAGATCAAGGAATACTACAATTCCCACAAGAATCTCTTCCGTCAGCAGGCAAGCAGGGACATGGAATATGTCGTTTATGAGGTTGTTCCTTCAGCTACCGACATCGAGTCCACAAAGAACAGCGTTGCCGAGATGTACGAGGAGTTCGCGCAGTCAGACAATGTCCGCAACTTCCTTCTCAAGAACTCAGACAGGGCTTATTCCGAGTATTGGTACAAGCAGGGAGAGCTTTCAACGATCTCTTCAGACATCGACAACTTCGTATGGAGCAGCAATGACGCCGGTGTTTCAGATATCATCACTTCCGGAAATACCTTCTACGTAGCCAGGGTTATGGATTCCCAGATGATTCCTGACTCAGCTTACGTCAAGCATATCCTTCTCCAGTCAGCTGACGCTGATCACGTTGCGGACTCACTTCTCAATGTGATCAACAATGGAGAGAACTTCGCGAATCTCGCAGCTCTCTATTCCGATGACCAGGGTTCCACCGTTGACGGTGAAATGGGTAACATCGGTTGGATGACCCAGAATTATATGATCCCCGGTTTCGAGGGTGTCTTCACCGCAGCTCTCAACAAGCCTTATATTCTCAAGACCCAGTACGGTACCCATATCGTTGAGGTCACCAAGAAGACCGCTCCCGTAGCCAAGAAGCAGGTTGCCATCTTCGAGAAAGAGGCTCTTGCCAGCAAGGAAACCTTCAACGACTACTACAACAGGGCCAACACCTTCGCAACAGCCGCTGCAGGAAGCTATCAGAACTACCGCAAGGCAGTTGATACTCTCGGTGTTTACTCTCATCCTGTAAACAACCTTCTTGAGAGCTCCAATCAGCTTGGTGCCATCGACAACACCAAGGAGGTTACCCGTTGGATCTTCGACAACAAGGCCGGAAAGGTTTCTCCTATCATCACTGTAGACAACAATTACTTCTTCATCGCTACCGTCAAGGATATCCACAAAGAAGGATATGCTACAGTCAATGAGGCCGCTTCCGTAATCCGTGAGCAGCTCTATTTCGACAAGATGTCCGAAAAGAAGGCCGCTGAAATCAAGGAGAAGATCTCCGGAATGAATGACCTTGAGCAGATCGCCGAGACTCTCGGTTCTACCGTCAGCAGCCAGAGCGGTATAGCTTTCTCTTCACTGACTTCCCAGAGCCTTGATCCTAAGTTCATCGGTGCGCTTTCAGTTGCTCCCGAAGGACAGGTTTGCGGTCCCGTCGCAGGTTCAGTAGGAGTATATGTCTTCAAGGTTACCGGTCGTGATACAGGCGCCTTCTTCACCGAAGAGGACTCCAAGAACCGTGACCTCCAGGAGGCTCAGTATCTTACACAGTATCTCCTTCCCGTCATGATGCAGGACAATGACGTGAAAGACAATAGGGCACGTTTCTATTAATAGAATACTGACCCAGTACCACCTTTAATAAGAATGACGCATCTCTTTCGGGAGGTGCGTTTTTCTTGTCATCGGCAGGAAGTACAAAGCAAAAAACCTCCCATGTGGGAGGTTTTCATTGTTGCATTCCGGATTCGGGTCTTCTTAGACGTTGAACAGGAAGTGCATTATGTCTCCATCCTGGACCACGTATTCCTTTCCTTCGGTGGAGAGTTTACCGACGGCCCTTACAGCTGATTCTGATTTGTATTTGACGAAGTCTTCGTATTTGATGACCTCCGCCCTTATGAATCCTTTTTCGAAATCACTGTGGATGACACCAGCAGCCTTGGGAGCTTTGTCTCCCTTTGATATGGTCCAGGCCCTGCACTCGTCGGCTCCGGCCGTGAAGAATGTCTGCAGGCCGAGAAGCCTGTACGCTCCCTGGATAAGCCTTACGACACCGGATTCCTCGAGACCCAGTTCCTCAAGGAACATCTGTCTGTCTTCGTATTCCTCTATCTCGGCTATTTCAGATTCTGTTTTGGCCGCGATGATGAGGATTTCAGCGTTCTCATCCTTTGTCGCTTCCCTCACGGCGTCAACATATGCGTTTCCTGAAGAAGCCGATGCTTCATCGACATTGCATATGTACATCACCGGTTTGTTGGTGAGAAGATAAAGGTCCTTCGCCATAGCGGCTTCCTCTTCATTGAGGAGTTCCACAGTGCGGCAGGATTTTCCCTGGACGAGGGCTTCACGGTATCTTTCCAGAAGGTCAGTGAGTTTCTTTGCGTCTTTGTCTCCACCGACCTTCGCCTGCTTCTGGACCTTTGCCAGTCTTGATTCAACGGTTTCCAGATCCTTTATCTGAAGTTCGGCATCGACGACTTCCTTGTCCCTCACCGGGTCAACGGATCCGTCCACATGCACGATGTTTCCGTCATCGAAGCACCTCAGAACGTGAAGTATAGCATCAGTTTCCCTGATGTTGGCGAGGAACTGGTTCCCGAGACCTTCTCCCTTGCTTGCTCCTTTTACAAGACCAGCGATGTCGACGATGTCCACGGTCGCCGGAATAGTTCTCTTCGGCTTGCAGATTTCAGTGAGGACATCAAGCCTTTTGTCCGGGACATTGGTCGATCCGAGATTCGGTTCTATGGTACAGAAAGGGAAGTTGGCACTCTGCGCCTTTCCTGAACTTATGCAATTGAAGAGAGTGGATTTTCCTACGTTGGGAAGGCCCACAATACCGCATTTTAAAGACATGTTCTGTTTAAATCTTATTGTTTATGTGCAAAGGTACGGCTTTTTCCTGTTATTGCCCCTCAAGCGGATTCCCAAATTGAAAAATCTTGGTTATATTTGTGTTCAATCACTTTAGAAACACGAATCAAAAACCAAACACATTCTATATTATGGATATGAAAGAAAGAATACAGGAAAAGTTCAGAACCCTGTATGGAACGGATGGACAGTTCTTCGCTTCAGCCGGTCGTATCAATCTTATCGGTGAGCATACCGACTATAATGGCGGATACGTTTTCCCCGGAGCCATTGACTGCGGAATCGTAGCTGAAATCAAAATCAACGGAACTTCCAAAGTCCATGCTTATTCCCTTGATTATGATGAGTATGTGGAATTCGGACTTGAAGAATCCGACAAGCCTTCGCAGAGCTGGGCAAGTTACATCTTCGGAGTTTGCCGCGAGACCATCAAAAGGGGAGGTAAGGTAGAAGGATTCAATACGGTTTTTGCGGGAGACGTTCCTCTCGGCGCCGGCCTTTCTTCATCAGCCGCTCTCGAAAGCACCTTCGCTTTCGCTATCAACTATCTTTTTGATAACGGTATTGACAAGTTCGAACTCGCCAAGATCGGTCAGAGCACAGAGCATAATTACTGCGGAGTGAAGTGCGGTATCATGGACCAGTTCGCATCCGTATTCGGAAAGAAGGGAAGCCTTATCCGTCTCAATTGCAAGACTCTTGAATACAAGTATTTCCCCTTCAATCCCGAAGGATACAAACTAGTTCTCATCGATTCATGCGTGAAGCATGAACTCGCTTCCTCAGCGTACAACAAGAGAAGGGCTTCTTGCGAGAATGCCGCCGCAGCCATCCGTAAGAATCATCCTGAGGTTGAATTCCTGAGCGACGCCAAGAGGGTATGGCTCGACGAGGTAAGGGATCAGATTCCTGAAGAGGATTTCCTCCGCGCTGAGTATGTCATCGGTGAAGTCCAGAGGGTCCTTGATGTGTGCGACGCTTTGGAGAGAGGTGATTACGAGACCGTAGGAGAAATGATGTATCAGACTCATTTCGGACTCAGCCGTCTGTATGAAGTCAGCTGCGAAGAACTTGATTTCCTCAATAAACTCGCCCGCAAGTACGATGTTACCGGCTCCAGGGTTATGGGTGGAGGATTCGGCGGATGTACCATCAACCTCGTAAAGGATGAACTTTACGAAGGATTCATTTCCGCGGCAGTCGATCAGTTCACCGAGAAATTCGGACACGCTCCCAAGATTTACAATGTCGTGATCAGCGACGGAGCACGTCTTCTGCAGTAGAATATCCTGAAAAATCACACAAAGGGTGGCCTTGTCCTGAAAAGGAACTCGGTCACCCTTGTTTCGTTGTTATTTCGTCTGTAAAGGACTTTCGCTCTTATCTGAAGAACTTGCCCAGCCATGCTGAATCGATGCGGGCAAAGCCCCTTTCCGGCTTTATGGTGGGGTTTCTCCGGAGTATTCCGCTGCAGTCCTCGTAGACGTTGAAGCCTATATTGACCCCGTGCATGTTTCCGTCCATCGGAAAGGACAGGGTTATTTCATTGTCCGCACCTCCCATTCTGTAGAATTTGAATGGGGCGGCCATGATTTCCGCCCTCTTTTGGGGAGTTTTCTCGACAAGTTCCATCTTTGTGACATACTTGCACATTTCGATGATGATGTCATCGAGACCCGCGTCGAAAATGTTCACTTTTTCGATGAGTGATCCTATGTCGTCAACTCTTCTGAGGGTATAATCATCCAGTTCTTCGGCTATATTCGCCATACCGTTCTCTGTCCCCGGATCAAGGGATTCTCCCAGAGGAAGAAGCCATACCATGAGTTTACCGTCTGGATCATGATACAGGGTGGTGTATTTGGCGAGGTTCAGTTGGCCGCAGTGCGGGCATTCCCATACAAAAAGGGAACCGTCTTTCACCTTTTCCTTGAGAAGGGGATCCTCGGAAACATTGATGCTGCCGTATGTGCTTATGGTGTGATTTTCACCACAGGATGAGCATCGGGCTTGAATTTCTTTAATGAAGGCCATCGTATCACAAGAGCCAGGTCAAAAGGCCTGGCTCATATAAGGTATTCAGTTATTCTTCAACTTTCTTGCGGATATCGATCTGCAGCTCATCAAGCTGGATCTGGTCGATTTCTGAAGGAGAATCTATCATGACGTCACGTCCCTGGTTGTTCTTCGGGAAGGCGATATAGTCACGGATGGAATCGGAACCTCCGAACAGGGCGCAGACCCTGTCGAATCCGAACGCCAGACCTCCGTGAGGCGGTGCACCGAAGCGGAATGCGTTGATGATGAATCCGAACTTGTATTCGGCTTCTTCGGGGCCTATGCCGAGAACTTCGAACATCCTCTTCTGGACATCGGCATTGTGGATACGGATTGATCCACCTCCGAGTTCATTTCCGTTGAGGACGAAGTCATATGCGTTGGCGCAAACTTTCTCGAGATCTTCCTTCTTGTCACTGTAGAAGTATTTCTCGTGCTCGGGCTTGGGAGCGGTGAAGGGGTGGTGCATCGCATAGAATCTCTGTGTCTCGTCATCCCACTCGAGAAGAGGGAAGTCCACGATCCAAAGAGGTGCGAATTCTTTGGGATTCCTCAGGCCCAAGCGGTTACCCATCTCAAGACGGAGAACACCGAGCATGGTCTGAACCTTTCGGCAGTTATCTCCGCTCATTATGAGGATAAGGTCTCCCTTGGAAGCTTCAGCTGCTGCGGCTATCTTTTCCAGATCCTCCTGAGAGTAGAATTTGTCGATGGAAGATTTGAAGGAACCGTCCTGGTTCACCTTTATATAGATAAGACCCTTAGCTCCTACCTGAGGGCGTTTTACCCACTCGGTAAGTTCGTCTATCTGCTTTCTGGTGTATTCAGCGGCTCCGGGAACGGCGATAGCTCCGATGTATGCGGCTCCGTCCAGCACTCCGAATCCTTTACCTTTGGCAACCGCTGTCAACTCGTGGATGGTCATACCGAAGCGGATATCGGGCTTGTCGGAACCGTACTTGTCCATAGCGTCGAACCAGCTCATTCTGGGAATGGGGTTGGCGATTTCGACACCTATCACGTTCTTGAACAGGGTCCTCATCATCTCTTCAAAGGTGTTGAGAACGTCTTCCTGCTCAACGAAGGACATTTCACAGTCGATCTGGGTGAATTCCGGCTGACGGTCGGCCCTGAGGTCTTCGTCACGGAAGCAACGCACGATCTGGAAATATCTGTCGTAACCGGCGACCATCAGAAGCTGCTTGAATGTCTGGGGGGACTGGGGAAGGGCGTAGAACTGTCCGGGATTCATTCTTGAAGGAACCACGAAATCCCTTGCTCCTTCCGGAGTGGATTTGATGAGATAAGGAGTCTCAATTTCCATGAATCCCTTAGAATCCAGGAAATTGCGGACTTCATGGGCAATCTTGTGCCTGAGCATGAGAGCTTCACGGAGAGGATTCCTCCTGAGGTCGAGGTAACGGTATTTCGCCCTGAGGTCTTCACCACCGTCACTGTTGTCCTCGATAGTGAAAGGAGGAACGGCCGATTTGTTCAGTATAGTGATGGCGTCCAGTTTTATCTCTATGTCGCCGGTCGCCATTTTCGGGTTCTTGCTCTGGCGCTCGACGACCTCTCCTTTTGCCTGGATTACGAATTCACGTCCGAGGGATGTGGCGGTATCGACAAGTTCCGCGGGAGCGTCGGCTTCAACGACGAGCTGTGTGATGCCATAGCGGTCGCGGAGGTCAATGAATGTCATTCCTCCGAGTTTTCTTGATTTCTGCACCCAACCGGCCAGGGTTACACTCTGACCGCAGTTGGCGAGGCGGAGTTCTCCGCAAGTGTGAGTTCTGTACATATTGTTTTTGATTCTTTTGTTCGATCTGTATGCCCTATGCGGGTTCAAGACCACAAAATTAGTAATTTTGAAGTGATTTGCGTTATCTTTGCGCTACAATTGAGTTTTTATGGAAGTTCGTGCAAAAAAATCCCTCGGTCAGCATTTTCTCACTGATCAGACCATTGCCAAAAATATCGTCTCCGCTCTTCAACATCCCGGTGATGTACTTGAAGTCGGTCCGGGCATGGGTGTCCTTACCCAGTATCTTCTTCAGAGAGACGATATTTCTTTGAAGTTGGTCGAGATAGACGGGGAATCGGTCGATTATCTGATGCGGCATTTCCCCGACATGCAGGGAAAGCTTCTTCAGGATGACTTCCTGAAGATGAACCTTCCAAAAACTTTCGGAGGAGATTTTTCAGTCATCGGGAATTTTCCGTACAACATTTCTTCCCAGATTTTCTTCAAAATCATAGAGTTCAAGGACAGAATTCCTGAAGTTGTATGTATGATTCAGAAGGAAGTCGCCGAGAGAATCGCCGAAAAGCCCGGAACCAAAACATACGGCATTCTTTCCGTCCTCCTCCAGGCATGGTATGATATAGAGTATCTTTTCACCGTGGGTCAAGGCGCTTTCGCACCTCCGCCCAAGGTCCAGTCAGCCGTCATCCGTCTGAGGAGAAATTCCCGCGAGGATCTGGGTGTACAGTATTCCCTTTTCAAGGCCGTTGTGAAGACTTCTTTCGGTCAAAGGAGAAAGACAATGCGCAATTCCCTTAAACCTCTCATAAACGCCAAAGCCGAGAGGGAAGGATGGTCGGAAGAGAGGTTGAAGGAGTTCGCAGCCAATCCCGTATTTGATCTTAGGCCAGAAAGGCTGGGGGTCGAGGAATTCATTTCCTTGACAAGAATGTTGGAGTAAAAAGCCCAACAGACACTGGAGATATTTCGTCGGAGGAATTTTTCTTCCGGCGATTATTTTTTATAATATACTGATTATAAGCTATTAATCAAATATAATCAGCATCATCAGAAAAAATAATGACAAAAAAATTAAAAATATCGCTTGCGATATAAATTATTGTTTCTATATTTGTATCGTGAACGATATAATTTATAAGTCAAACAATAAAAATACAATATCATGAACGCACAAGTTTCAATAGACATCCTCCAGCTTTTCGCAACAGGTCTTTCAGCACAGTCATATGCCCACAAGGTTCAGGGCAAGGTTTTCGCTTCCCAGGGTTTATCCGTTCTCGGAGACAAGTATTCTGAGCATTCTTCCGAGGAAATGGGTTATGTCGAGAAGTTCATCGACAGGATCCTTGATCTGGGAGGCTCCCCCAAGGTTCAGGCCGCTCCCGAGGCTAAGATCTTTTCCAATCCGGTCGATTTCCTGAAAGAAGACTACAAGGTATCAGTCAACGGAATCGAGCTTCTCAGGAAGAGCATGGATGCGGTCAAAGAGGACGTCACCACTTACGATATCCTCAAAGAGTATCTCAAGGACGAAGAGCAGGACATGTACTGGAGTGAACAGCAGCTCTCTCTCATCGATATGATAGGTCTCCAGAATTGGCTGGTCAAGCAGCTGTAGGAATGGGAACTATCGCAAAAAGAACTATATTTGTAAACGCACACAATAAAACGGACATTATGGCGACGATATACGATTACAACGCTATCGACAACAAAGGTCGTGAAGTTGATTTCGGCCAGTATAAAGGTAAAGTGCTTCTTGTCGTGAATACGGCGAGCAAGTGCGGTTTCACTCCCCAATACAAAGGTCTTGAAGCTCTTTATCAGAAGTACAAGGACCAGGGCCTGGTAATAGTGGGTTTCCCTTGCGACCAGTTCGCACATCAGGAGCCCGGTTCGGATTCCGAAATAGCCCAGTTCTGTGAACTCAATTTCGGAGTCACATTCCCTTTGATGAAGAAGATAAATGTGAATGGCGATGATGCTCATCCCATCTACAAATATCTCAAATCAGCCACCAAGGGATTCCTCGGAAATGCCATCAAATGGAACTTCACCAAGTTCCTCATCTCGAAGGACGGTTCCAAGGTTGAGAGATTTGCGCCCGTGACGACTCCCGAGGCTCTCGAAAAGAGAATAGCGGATCTTCTTGCCGAGTAACGGCAGAGTGTTGTACTGAAAACCATTAAACCCCATTTGTCATGTACGAGCAGTTGAAATTGGACAATCAATTATGTTTCCGGTTTTATACCGTATCCAGACTCAT
>AUXO013272388.1_pt1 | contig 26896 bp, 23 predicted proteins | sample 768731 | NCBI WGS metagenome assembly AUXO01 (sample SAMN02715735, study PRJNA202380) | gut metagenome | biome: sheep rumen | host: Ovis aries | place: New Zealand: Palmerston North
GATTGTCCATTGTAGACTTGATTCAATCTAGCCGTTATTGTACTTGCCTTGTTCACGTCATAGTTTTGATTGTCGAGTTTGAAGTAAACCCAATTGTTTATCTTAAATCCGTTGGCATTTTGTGCATTAACAGAATTCTTTAACCACCAGTTATAATCGGCGTTAACACTTCCATTATAGTTGGATACGTCAATCTTGTTATTTTCACCAATAATACAGTAGTTTATGGTTGTTTTTCCATGATTATTGTATATGGCTCCTTTGACTGTGTTGTTGTTTTTTGTTATTGTGGATTTTGTTATGCTAAGTACTGATTTATGGTTGAATATTGCTGAACCGGTATCACCAAGGTTTTTTGTGAAATTACAATTGTATATCGTGTTTGATATTCCATTGTCACATCTGACGTATACTGATCGGTTTGTATTGTAGGATATCAATGAGTTTTTAAGTACCAGCTGGTTTTTGTTTGTTACGTATACTGCAGATCCATGAAGTTGGGCCTTGTTTAACAGGAATCGTGATGAGTCTATGTTCAGGTTCTTGTTGACGTTGGATGTACTGCTTATTGCCGCACCGTTTATTGCATTGTTGTTTTCGAAGCTACTGTTTTTCACGCTTAAGTCATAGCTGTTGTAAATTGCTCCTCCTTCATTTGTAGCCTTATTGCCATCAAAGGATGTGGATGTGACCGTCAATATGTTTTTACTTGCAATTGCTCCACCATCACCTGCTTTGTTGTTTACGAATTTGGAATTGTTCACGGTGGTAGTTCCGGTTGTATATATTGCTCCTCCGTAATTTGAAGCAATATTTTTCTCGAAGTAAGTGTTTTTAACTTCCAATGGAGATTCTTTATTGTAGATTGCTGCACCATGCACTGCTTTACTGTTTTCAAATAAACAGGAATCTATTATTGATTTCTTGGTTGATTTTTCTATGAATACGCTTGAATTGGTATTGTCTGTAAAGTTACATGATAATAGATTCATGTAAGCATTTGAGTATATTGCCGCAAATTGGACTGCATTGTTAGTTGCGAATACGCATTTGTTTGCCTCTAAACTATTGAGGTTATATATGCATGAACCATATTTGGCAGTGTTTACAGTAAATAATGTCTTGAACATGTAGAGTTTTCCCTTATTGTATATTGCACCACCATTTTTGGCCTCGTTTGAATATATTCTCAAGTGTTTTATGCTTAAATCACCCTTGTTGTATATTGCACCACCATTTTCATCAAATGCGTTTTTAATGGCTAAAGTCTTTATGCTGACTCTGACGTTTGATGCTATTGTAAATAGGTGCTTGTTTTGAGCATTAATGATGGTTGTTTTAGGATTTTCTCCTACTATGGTGATGTTTTTGTTAATCAGGATTCCATGTTCGAGATATGTTCCGCTTGTAAGGTATAGTATGTCATAATTGTTTGCCTTTTTCAAAGCGTTTTTAATGGTCTTCATTGGATTGTTTCTGCTTCCAATATTATTGTCATTACCTTTATTGCTGATGTATATTACATCCGGGCTGTCATTTTCTTTTAGGTTGTTTTCATCCTTTTCAATTGTTTTGCTTGCATTCTGTGTTGTAGTGTCGGCTGTGGTTGGATTTATGTCATCGTCGCTTGTCTTGTCATTTTTGATGCTGCTTGTGTAATCATAGTTTTCTGTTTTCTGACTGTCTTCTATATAGATGTCATTGTTTACTTGTTTAGTGTTTGTATTGACATCTGATATAATTGAATTGTCATTTGATATTACTTTATGTTCGGTACTTAAGTTGTTATCATCTGCTGCAGAAATACAACTTAAGCACATGAATATTGAAAGGATAAATAGTATAGTTAATATCTTATTAAATTTTATATTTATAATAAATAACACCTTCCATATTAAATATTACATATAAACACTTAAATATTTAACTAATACCAATCATTAAAAAGTTGTGGCGTGTTCAGATTTCAAAAAGTGACTTCAAAATCATTGTCAAATCAAAGATTTTCAAAATAATTGAGCCCAAGAAAAAAAATAATAGTGGGGATTAGTTTCTAATGATAATGAATATCATGTATACTATGAAAATCGCAAGTAATATAATACCGTCCTTCTTGTTGAAGTCCTGTTTGTCATATGCCAGTATGTAAGAGATTCCAAGAAGAACTATCATTACAACAGTATCAATCAACATTACCTGTGTTGTCTGAATAGGACTTATTACATTGGTCAAACCCAGGATGAATAATATGTTGAAAATACTGCTTCCTATAGCATTTCCCAATGCGATATCCTGCTTCTTGTTTAGTGCAGCCGTAATACTGGTAATCAACTCAGGAAGTGACGTACCTACTGCTACGATGGTAAGACCAACAAGCGTCTCACTCATACCTAAACTGAGAGCTATATCCTTAGCCGAGTTAACAACCAAATCTCCACCTACAACAATCGCAATTAATCCACAAATGATATATACTGCAATTATCGGCGTTGACAAATGGGATTCTTCAACAGACATGTTGGATTTGTCCTTTTTTGCCTTGATTATAAGCCATGAGATATATGCTATTATGATAATAAGGAATATGATTCCTTCAATACGACTTATCTGATTTCCTGTCACTAAAAATATTAACAACAGAACACAGCTTATCATCAAAACTGGAAAATCTATTTTAAGACTTTCCTCTTCAATCGTTATCTTATATATGACTGCAGTTGCACCTACAACAACAAGCATGTTAAAGATGTTACTTCCGATAATGTTACTCACGGCAATGGCGTTACTGCCCGTTACTGCTGATGCTACGGATACTGCTGCTTCAGGTGCACTAGTACCAAACGCTACAATCGTTAGTCCGATAATCATTGAGGGAATCTTCAGTTTATTCGCAAGGTCACTTGAACCCTCAACGAAGTAATCGGCACCCTTGATAAGAAGTACAAAACCCACAATCAATAAAACTATACTCAATATGTTCATATATAAACCTCATTATGTTATTTTCTAATAAGATTCTTTACTCTTCAAGATTATGTAATTCCTCATACAATATTGGTAGGAATGATCCGATATCCGTTACGATACTGATAACCTGTGCACTGCCACGATCAGCTAGTTTTGTAACGCTGGCATTGCTTATATCTACACATACACTTTTGATTCGTGCTGGTATCAGATTACCAGTTGCTACACTATGAAGAAGCGTTGCAATCATGATTACCATATCGACATCCTGAACCTCCTCACGCATACGCTGCTGAGCAACCTGTGAATCGGTAATCACGTCAGGAAGTGGTCCATCATCACGAATACTACCTGCAAGTACATATGGGGCATTGTTTTTAACACATTCATACATTACACCGCTGGTAAGAATTCCCTGTTCCACAGCATCCTTGATGCTGCCTGCCTTGTTGATTGTATTGATTGCACATAAATGATGTTTATGTCCATGTGCTACAAGTTCACCTGTTTTTGTCTTCACTCCAAGGCTAGTACCATATAATGCGTTTTCAATGTCATGGGTAGCAAGAGCATTACCTGCAAATAGCTTGTCTACGTAATGTTCCTTTATTAAATTCGCAAGTATTGGAGCACAGCCCGTGTGTATAACTGCAGGTCCACCTACAACGACAATCTTTCCACCTTTATCCTTGATTTCCTTCATCTGTGTTGCTACATTTCTGATGATGCTTCTTGTAGGCTTTTCGGCTGATGCTTCACTGTTCATAAATTCGAAAGTATTCTTTCCACGTGATTTTTCTGGTGGTGCAACTTTAACTCCCTTGTGACCGACGACTATCAGCTCACCTTTCTTGATCGTGTTCAATGGTTTACAGCAAGCCGTTTTATTTTCGCTGTCAACAACTAGCAAACAATCCATTTCAATATTGTCTATGTTAATCCATCTGTTGTCATAATAGATTTTTGTATTATAATTAGTTGTTGAATAAAAGTTATCGGGTACTGTAGCGTCTTTTTCTGATGCAACAAGTTCAACTTCCTCTTCCTCAATTAACTGTGCACCCAAGTCCGTTACCATGTCTAAAATTCTATCTAATTTTTTTTCATTTTCACATTCTACTCTGATTCTAGCGGTACTGATATCATTGTTGTGTTTTCCAACATTCAACTCCTCTATCTCATAATCTCCATCCTGGTCGATGATGGTGTCCATGACCTTTTGAAGAGTGAATGAATCGATGATATGTCCACTTAATCGTATTTTTTGAACAAACATTTATTCAACATCCTTAGTTATTTTGTTATAATATGATTATTTTCATTTTATTTTCTTTTTACTTAATAATTACTATTTATCTAATTCTTAATTAAAAATACTTATGGTCGATTTTCCATATATTAAGCTTTTAATTGATTAAATAAGAATATAATGAGTATATAAAATAAGTAGGGTGTGGAGGAGAGTATATTTATAATATACCCATTGCCTTATTGGTTTTTAAGATGGATTTTTCGCCGTCTTCTTCTAATTCAAGCATTGCTCTTATACAATCAACGTTTTCAGGTACTACGTCTGATTCTTGGTGAACAGCTTGCATGTAGAATAATTCTCCATCTACCACATTTACGGATTCTTTCCATACTGGTATTTCATACATGTCTCCACGACTTCTACCTAAATCTTTAGCAAATTCCATTATCTCTGCTGTTGAGCCTAATTTAAGACCAGCATCTATCGGCATTACACGGTGAGCCTTTTCGAATGCATCAAGTACGTCGTCGGTTGATACATCGTTTTCAAGTTCTACCATTATGTTATGGGTGTGCATTAATGTTGTAGGTACTGCTAATGCCATAGTCATAACATCCATGCCTTCGATGATTGTCTGTACATCTGGACCATGGTGTGATGGAACAGTTGTAACTGGTTTAATAGCATTAATAGGTCCTTTTTTAGCGTCATTAGGGTCTGCTGCACGTCTTACCATTACAGCTCTTACTTTTTTAACTCCTGCAAGGTCATTTACAGGTTTTAAGGTACGGCATAAACCGGTTGTGTTACATGAAACTACACGGACATAATCTTTGCCTAAACTTTCTTCATAGTTTGCTTCAGCATTGAATGAAGTTCCGATAGGATCATGGTCTTCTCCACCTTCAAATATTGCCTTTAATCCTATTTTTTTGTAGGTTTCTTCCATATTTGCAATACCTACTCCTCCAGGAGTACAGTCGACTACTAGGTCAAGTTTTTCAAATAACTCATCAGCAGTACCGCTTACTTCTATTCCTGCTTCTTCAAACTGTTTTTCTCTTTCCGGGACACTTATATATAAATCATATCCTTTTTCTACAGCAGTCTTTGCTTCAAAATCAGGTGTTCTTTTTGTTATTCCAACAATTTTCATGTCATCTTGAAGAGATACAGCATCTGCAACTCTTTTACCTATGGTTCCATATCCGTTGATTCCAATATTTTTCATAGTATTACTTCCTAATCCATAAATATATTCTATAGCGATTAGTCAAATATTAGATAAACTAATATTCTATATTATTATATAAGATGTTACATTTTTATATATGTAATGATTTATGGACATGAAAGCCTATTGCTATGAATTTTATCAGAAGTATTTTTTTCAAGCCCATCATAATATATATGGTATTTTAGATTCTATCTAATATATGATGTGAATAAATGAAACAAACGCATATGCTTTATTTATATGATTGATTACTAAATCATCATGGTATATATTTAAAAAAAGAGGTGTAATGAGGGGGGAGACTTATTTTAATTATGTGTTTGGTATTCTCTCTGACGTATCGGACTTTATGAATTTAACGCCGAAGTTATTGTACATGTTGTTTACCTGATTTTTGGTTGTACTATCTAAGTCATAATCCAACTTCAATATCAAACCTGAAGTATCATAATTGTTGAAACAACTTTTCACATAGGATACGCTCAGCCAATTTGTCGGCAATCCATGACTTCCCTCATTATAACTTCCTGAAGGATTACCCACAAGTACCTTTGTCTTGTCCCTACTTATATCCAGTATTGCAACATAATGATTCCATGTATGGAACACCAATGCACAGCCACCCTTTGCCAGTTCATTCAGTGCCTTGTCAAATGTCGTATTATAATATATTGTTGCAGACATGTTGTGCATTCTTGCAGCATTTGCCAGACCACTTGTTGTTGAACCGTCCGAGTAGGTTGAACCAGCATTGACTGATAATCTGTACTCTGATGTGTAAGTTTTCAGTGTCTGACTGCACATACTAACTGATGTAGGACCACAGGTGTATGAAGTGTTCTGGATGTCCCTTACTTCAGAGTAGGTGTATTCAACACCTTTAAGCTTAGCGGTTATCTCTTCAGGATATAATCCACCATTGGACAATACAAGGTTAAGATTTATTGCCTTTTCAATAACGTTCCACTTCTCACGTCTTATCACATGATAAACGTTAGGTTCATCTTTTGTTTTGAATGCAACATATTTTGACATGTAATTATTCAAGTATAATGAATAACTGTCCCTTACGGTTACTTCCTGATATTGCTGTCTTGTCAGGGTATATGTAGCGTTTTCATCAGCCCAAACATAATTGGTCATTAAGCTGACGTTCGGCATTCCATTTACTGTTTCAATTCTAGTGTTTAACGGATTTTTATTTCCTTTTATAGCTGTATTCCCGGAGTTCAACCCGCTTTTATCCATCGTTTGGATAATCTGCGTATCGGTATTGTTACCATAGACTCCGGACATGTAATATGCCTCGATGATATGGTTTGAGTTGTCATTTGGCATGGTGTAATTGTACAATGCCTTTGAATTAACTACTCCTACCTTTTTAATCTCCTTATTATCTATCTTAAACAATACATATCCCTTGTTGATGTTGGTTTTATAATATCTGCTGCTGTTGAATGTTACATATGCACGTAACTCTAATTTACCCCCCTTTTGTGTAGCCTGTGGAATATCAAGTAACAGATTCACTATAGGAGTTTCCTTTTTTATGGTAACACTAACCGGGATTGTTGTCTTACTGTAACCTGATGATACAAATTCCAGTTTAAAATCATGATTTCCCGCGCTCATCTTACCAAGATATAATTCTCGTTTACCGTTAATTAATGAATTTTCCCCTATCAGTTTATTGTTCTGATATAATCTTATCTTTCCGGTTGGGATAATCTTAGCATCTTCATCAGTAACGTTTACACTTAAATAAACGATATCATTAGTCGTCTTTATAAGATTGTTCGAATTGATTATTGATTCTTTCACCGTAATCCTTGATGAAGTGCTTCTTGAGCCTTCAAAGATTTCATTACCACTATAGACTGCCTGTATTGTGATGTTTGTAGTTGCCCATGAAAGGGGTGTGGTATAATTAAGGATAGCCGAACCGTTTCTTACACGAATCTCTATGGCAGTATTGTTTGATTTGAGTGTTGCACCGTTAATCTTATATATTACTTTTCCACCGGATACCAGGTTTCCCCTTTCATCAATGACTTTTGAGGCTAACCTGATGTTTTCACCATAAACAAGGTTATATGATGTTACCGTGACTGTTGTGTCTAGTTTCATTCCATTTAATGTCAACACATCACTTCTGCAACTGTTATACTTGCTTGTTCCAGCATACACGGCTTCAAGGTTTATTGTCTTGTTCCATGATTTTGGTATGGTATAGTTGAGTATTGCTTCTGAATCAATTACCTGTGCATAGCTTATTTGATTGTTAACTTTTATTGTTTCCTTGTTGACCTTAAACAATACCTTTCCACCGTCAACGTTGTTGCCGTTTTCATCCTTGATGATGGCCTTAAGTTGAATGTTATCTCCTATTTTGGCTGAAAATCTTTCAACTTTTGCGGTTGTATCTATTTTGGAATCAGCTTTAATGCTTTTTTCGTTTTCAAGATTATTCTTTTCTATAGTCTTATCAGTCTTTGTCACTTCATTATTTTCAATGTTTGTCGTCTCAATTACTTTATTTTCACATGTATTCTTCACGGTATCATTCAGACTATCATGTGCGCCTTCATCAGCAGCACTTACGCAGGATAATCCCATCACTAACGTTAATATAGCTAAGAAAAACAGCACATTTTTAATCTTAATGTTCAAATTTTCATCTCCTTTAAAGTTTATAAAAAAATAGAGTGGTGGTTAGAGGTTAAGTTCTTTTGAAATGTAATAACCTAACACTCCTCCGATTACTCCAACTATTGTGTATAATACCAGATATATTAAAGAACTGGTCAGCATGTATTGCACGTATATTGATCCATAAATCATATACATGAAAACCAATGTGATTATTGTCACTATAAATGATCCTATAAGTGAAGCTAAGGCTCCGGCCACGGCAGCATCTAAAACTGACTCATTTTTCACCAATCCTATGATTATTCCGGTAAATAGAATGTATGGGGTAATGTTGGTTGAGGTTCCACTGATTAGGTATGTTAATATGATAATTATTATTCCCAATGGAACAATTTTTCCCCGGGTAACATAGTTTATGTCCATGATATCACCTCTTGTTTTTAAGTTCATCTCTTATGTAGTATCCTATTGCAGCACCAATAACTGACATGGCCACATAAAATATCAGTAGAAACTTGGCCGATTGTATTACAGCTATTGCATATAATGGGCTTTCGGTATAATATATTATGACCGTCGATATTGCAAATGTTATTATTGATCCTATGAATGATGCGATAAATGTGTTTAGTAATGCAATTTGTTTATCATTACCAACCATTATTCCCATCAGTATACCGACAAATAAGAAAAATGGTATGATTGTTGATGAATCATTGCTCAATAATGAAAAAATTATAATTATCAGGACTGCAATAATTATACTTTTTAACTTTATAGTTTCTTTTATATTAATGTTATCCCCTCAAAAAAATTTTAAAGAAGATGATAAATATTATTTATCTATTCTAGTGGTTGGCCTTCTATTGCACCAATCTTTGCAGGGAAGTATTCATCTACAATATATTCCAGTCCATACTTGGAGAATGATTGCTGTTCTGCTTTTTTACCTAACTTAAGCATTTTCTTGATTTCAGTCTGCCAGAATTCTCCCCTATAACGTGGATCTGCAGATAATTCTTTTAAACGTGCAACGTCAATATCTTTCAGTTTATCTGTAGGCAAGTCATAGTTTGTAATGTCTGATGCTGTTACGCCAAGGAATTTTGCATCTGGTGTAGCAAGGTCATGGTTTACGTGTGCAAGCTTAGCACTTCCTGATATTATAACCATACCGATGTGGAATCCCCATGGGTCTCCGTCGTTACAGATGTATACTGGAACGTTCAATTCGTCACTTGCACGTCTGATGAATCTACGAGTAGCACGTGCAGCTTGACCTTTAAGTCCTACAATCAATGTGTTGAATCTGTCGTATGCTTTTTCCTGTACCATACGGTGGAACATCCCCATGGTTTCCACTGCTATGATACGTTCTACGCCGCTATCTACGAATTCAACGTCATCAACTGTTGGCGGAATTGAATAACCTGATTTTCCCATTTTGAGAGCGTTGAATTCCACGTCGTCATCTCTGAGTGTTATGTCACCATATACTGCTGCTCCGTCCTCTTCAGGTAGAAGTCCAAGGTTTTCACGTGATACTCCAAGGGTTACTTCAATATCCTCTGTTATGTTGTTTGATTCCTGCTGGTTGTCAAATCCGACATCCCATCCTTCTGATACGTAGTACATCTCCCTCATTGTAGCGGTCTTTTGTATGTTTACTAATTCTTTACAGAAGTTTCCGACACACATCATCTGTGCCATTTTCTTTATCTGTTTGACGTTTCCCAATGAACGTGTACCTTTTCTGTCACCGAGTTCGAAGTATCTTTTATCTTCGTTGTAGATGATGTTACCTGTTCCTCTTGATGGTATCTTTATACTTGGAACTTCCTCTTCCAATATTTTTTCAAGTACTTCATCACCCATACCTCTAAGTCTGTTAAGTGCATATTCCTTATGTTTCATCATGGTATATATACCTCCTAGTATTCTTCATCTTCCGTTTGTATTCTCATTTTAGGTTCTTCGGTTTTTATATGCATAGGCTCAATTTCCGGTTGTTTAAGACGATTTTTCATATCCATAATCTTGGCTTTGTGGGTTACTTCATCCATTATCTTATTGTATTCCGGAACATCCTTTTCTGCAAGAAGTGCGGATTGTTTGATAACCACAGGTACGAGATCTTCGAATATTTTAGCTCTCATTTCCTCGTTTTTAGCCGCTTTTTTGGTTCTTATGTATTTTTCCAGTTTTCTTGCTATTTTCATTGTTGCCTGTCTTATTTCACGTACAATCTCTTCTTCAGGGGCTACACTTTGTTTTCCTGTGGAGAGGTATGGAACGTTTGTTGATATGATGTTTACGAATACTGATATTGGAGCATCATCAAGGCTTCTTATACCGTATCTTCTCCAGTCAATACTTTTCAATGCCTCTGTTATTGCACAGCTTCCCTGGTCGAACGTTAATGGTACACGATTTGCAAATCTCATGATTTCAGCTTTTCTCTGCTGACCTACAAGACGTCCTGCTTTTCCACCATAAGCGATACCTGCCTCTACGATAAAGGATACTCCACCACGGTATGCCTGTGGTTTTCTTGTTATGGCCGTTGAAAATTCAGGTAACAATATCTCATTTATACCTTTTTCTATCTGTTCATTACCGATTGGTTTTAGTCCGCTGGTTGGTGGTGCCATAAATTTCATTTTGTCAAATTGATTTACTACAGCTTCTGCTTCCTTCCATGTGATGCTTTTTGGTCTTTTGTTCATATCTAATCCTGTAGCTTCTTCAATCTCTTTGATTTTGGCTGCGGATACACGACTTAAGGAGTCCATAAGTAGGTTTTTGAATCGTTTTTTATTTGTTGATTTACAGAGGTATATTATATCGTCGGCGGTTACACCTTTTGGATGTGGAAGTACCTCTTTTGGAAGTGGAGGTATCTTGTCTGTTGCCCTGTCAAATGTGTATTTTCTTCCTGTCGGATCTTTGAACACTATTTTTGCGTGAGGATTACCGATTACGGTACGTCTTATGTATTCGTATGCTCCCTGTTCACTCATTGAGTATGATACGTCTTTGAATTCTATTTCTATTCCTGAACCGGTACGGTCGGTTTCAAATTCTTTTCTGTCTAGGATGATACCTGTATTCTTTTTAACGTCAAGTTTTACGGTCATTTCGATACCTTTGAGTTGGTTTCCGTCTTTGTATCTTGATCTTATCTTGACCGGCTGACCGGTGGTCATCTGTGATAGAAGTACGCATCCACTACAACCTAATCCCTGTTGTCCACGTGATTGGATGTTTCTGAATTTACTTCCTGCAAACATCTGACAGTATACCTTTGTAATGTACTCTTCTGGTATACCTGGACCGTTATCTGCGTGGGTTAATAGGTAGTGGTCCTTTCCTAATCTTTTCAATTCTATTGTTATATCCGGTAGTATTCCTACTTCTTCACATGCATCAAGACTGTTTGTAATAAGTTCGTGGAATACGATTGTAAGTGATCTTATCTTTCCAGAAAATCCTAACATCTGTTTGTTTCTTCTGAAAAATTCTGATGCGGTTAATTCCTTAAATTCTTCGAATAATTCGGATGTGTCACGTTCCAATTTCTTTGCCTCCAATTGTTTTATATCAAATCAACAATGTATTACTTGATACTTTTTTATTATTAAAACGATGTGCTGTTTTGTTGTGTTAATAATATTTGATTTCAAGTATCTTTTCATTAATTTTTTATTAAAAATTATATTTATTTCTTAAGCAGATATACATGGGTGATTATTAAAATATGAATTTTCTCTTATACTATACTATATGTAAATGCTATAATATAAAACATTGCATATACCCTTCCTAATAAAAATAGTATAAGTTAGGGGGGTCTTGAGAAGTAATCGATTCATGTAAAAAAAATCATTGAATAAATATCTTGCATATCATGTATTAACACATCATTATGAAAGGATATGACATCTCATGTTCAAAAGATATCTTGACATTCTAATTAAAAAAAATTCTTCTAAAAAATAGTTGTCATTATGGAGCTTATTTAAAAGAAAAAGTATTTAAGAAGTTTTTTTAAGGTACTTCTTATTGGCCTTCAAGTTCTTTCTTTCTGTTTTCCTCTTCAGTTTCCCTGATAATTTCTTTTATAGTTTCTTCGGTTGATAAAATCTCTTCTGGTTCATCATCATAATCATTATCAAGTGCATCCTGATTATAGTCTGCTTCAGCATCGGTATAATCCTCATCACTATCAAGATCTTCTCTTAAGAATTGTCTTTCATCGGTTTTACCATGAATCATTTCATCAAATTCCTGTCTTTTAAGCTTGTCATGCATTTTCTCTAGATATGCATAGACACTTTTCTGTCTGGAACCTTCAAGTATCATGTTGATTGCTTCTTTAGCCATCTGAACATTTTCAATCTTACCGATTAATGAAACGGTCTTTCCGTAAATACTGATTTCAACATCCAACATGTCATGCATAATCTGTCTGGTTCTTCCACCTTTACCTATGATTCTTCCTTTTTGTCTGACCAAAGCCTTTTTGCTTTTACCTACGTAGTCCTGTAGGTTAATGATTTCAAGTATTAACTCTTCGTTATCAAGCTTTAATGCAATTTCCGGGTTGAATCCTCTACCTATAGCCTTAATCATGTATCTTGCTTTCCATATTGCCAGTGGATCTTCTGTTTCATCGGTTGAACTTATGGCAATGTTACCGGTTTCACTGTCAATCTTGAGTTCGGTTTTTGTAATGATTTCCAGTTGGTGCTTGATTTTACCATTTTTTCCGATCGTCACGCCTACTCTGTCTTTTGGTATTTTTAAATATTCTATGTTGACCATTATAAAAAACTCCTTAAATATCGATGTTTACATCCTTTTTTTTAAATAATAGGTGATTTATACTCAATAAAAAAAATAATCTAAGATTCTTTTAGTTATCGTTATGGGTAGTTTATTTTTTTTAATTAATTATCTAATCTTAAAATAATAAGTTTTTATTAAGATTATCTATTTGATTATTCAGGTTATTATTCATTTTTATGAATATTATTATATTTTCATCAATGTTCTATTTTTTGATTTTTAAAGAAATAATTAGAGTATCTTATCTTTATCTTACTCTACTCTAATTTATGTATACGATAGTATAAATAAGTTTATGTTTTATATTGAAAATAATTATAAGTAATTTTTATTATATTAAATTATTTAATAATTTTATTTTTAATGTATTCATAGGATAAGTCCACATTAAATTTTTTAGCATCATATATTATATTGTTTATGTCCCTTTCAAGTAAAGTTCTGCTGAGTGGATGGCTTGTTAGTGTAGCCTGTGACAAATCGATTATATATGGATGATTATAACTCATCAGTATGTTGTATCTGGATAAATCTCCATGAACAAGATTTGCCTGGTTATAGCAGACGTCCATAAAGTCAATAATTTCCTCAAAGACTTCCTCTGCATTATCAAGCTTTGCCTTATGTAATGGTACAGCCGCACTTGCATCATTTTCATCATGTTCAAGAAACTCCATTACCAGTACGTTTTCCTTGGCCGTGTATGGTTCGGGTACTCTGGCGCCTATATTGTATAATCTGCTAAGGTTCTTAAACTCCTTCTGTGTCCAGGATGTAATCAGCTGTCTTTTGTTGCCTCCATGACTTTTAAATCTAGGGTCACCTGCTATGTATTCGTTGATTTTCTTAAAGTCGAGAGTAACAATCCTATATATCTTAACGGCAACTGTATTGTCGTCATCATCCACTCCCAGAAATACGTTAGCCTCTTTGCCCGTACTTATAACACCGTTTAAGCTTTGAAGATAGCCCTGATTGGCTAACTTATATAATACTTTCAATGTTTTATCATCAAACACTTCACTTGAAACTTGTTTGTCTTCAACACTTTTCAATCTTTTTCTTTCCTCAAATCTACGCATCTGATTATCGGCATCATCATAATGTTTGTTCAATTTGATCACTCTTTTTATAATTTTTTCTAATCTTCAGAAGTACTCTTGAAATAATATACAATACTGGTAACTCTATCAATGGGCCTATAACCAGGCTGATTGCAATCAATTCATTATTTGCAAAGGAACTTATCGCTATGGCAAGTGCCAGGGGACTATTGCGTGCAAGTGTAGTAAACGTTAGGCTGGCATATTCCTCATAATTAAAGTTTAACCTTCGTGACAGATAATAATCCAGTATGGTGTTTGTAACAAAAAATATTATTAACGGTATGAAAAGTATCCATATGCTATTTAGATTATCCAGCAATACTGAACTTTCACTATTAAACAAGCCAAATATTGCTATGCATAAAAACAACAGTTGCTTGTCTGTAAATAATGAGATTATCCTCTCTTCATACTCCTTATTTTTCAACAGATATTTGACTATTTGTGCTAGAACAAAGGGAATCACGATATATATTACTAAACTGTTTATCAAATCATGTATCTGCAGCGTATTGCTGTTTGAGAAAAATAATAACAGATAGATTGGAAGCAGTATCAACTGTAATATTAAGTTAATCGGCAGTAACGAAACGCTACTTGCCATATCACCCTTTGCCATCTTTGTAAAGACCAGGTACCAATCGGTACATGGAGTTAAAATAAGCATAAAAAAGCCTATTATCAGGTCTATGTTTCCATTTAAAAATACGTTTGCCAGAAAATATCCGAATAGTGGCGTCCATAGAAAATTGATTATTAAACTGGTGGCAGTAAACTTATAATTGGTGAAGCTGTGTTTAATCTCTTCAAGTGGTATGTCTAGGAATAATGTAAATAGCATTAATGATAAAAAAGTCGTAATTAGGTAGGGGCTTATCTGGTTGATTATTTCTATGTCATTGAATAATAGACCTAGTATAACAGCTAAAAATATGAATACCGGTTCTAACTTCTCTATCAGTTTCATATTTTTCAATCCTGCTAACTGTTATACCGTAAGTCATTTGTCTATATTTTTAAGAATCCTCTTCTTTCAAGGTAGTTGGCTTCAGTACGTGTGTATCTCCATATTACGTCAGCCTTTTCATCGCTTTGGAAATCCCATGGTTTGACAAGTACTACATCACCTTCACGAATCCAGATTCTCTTTTTCATTTTACCAGGTATACGACATAATCTGATGTTTTTATCGTTGCATCTTACTTTAAGTTTTCCGTGTCCCAATATCTGTTCTACAATACCTGGAATTTCACCTTTACGTGGTGATCTAACTCTTATGTTTTCTCCTTGCTGTTGGTTATTGTTGTTGTTTCCTTTATTTTTATTATTTCCTTTTTTCAAACTATATATCTCCCATTAAACATTTCTGATGTAATTATATGATTAAAATGATTGTCCTAGTAGTAATTTATTATTACCGTTCTATGTTACCATATACATTATATTAATATATAATTATGTAATCTAAAGTATATATCTTTTTTTAAGTAGCTTGATAGATAATCAAAATATGGATAGTTAAAATTAGTTATTATTTAATCGGTATTGTAAATAATGATTTATGTCATTTTGTCTATATAGGCATATCTGACGGCAATATTGACATGAAAAAAAGTGAAAATAAGAAAGAGGTAAGTACGAATTATCCTACTTTATTGATTTTAATCAATGATTTGATTGGAACGTTATCCAAATCGGTCATACCTTTTTTATCAACAAGGACAGTTACGGCTACAGGTGTTGCACCTTGTGATTTGCATACATTTATAGCATCGGTAATAGTTCTGCCGCTGGTTATAACATCGTCTACTATAACGACCTTTTTATTTTTGATGTTGGCAAAGTTATGGCTTATAGCTCCCTGTGAAGATTCATTTTTCATATGCTTTATAGGATGGAATACTGATAGTTCTGCCCCAAGATAATCTGCCATAATTGTAGCAAAAGGAACTCCACTGACTGTTATTCCTACAACAGCGTCAATTTCTTCATCTACCAAATCAGCTAATGCTGCGGATATAAACTGCATCCTTTCGGAACTTGAACCTATGGTTTTCCAATTGATTGCGAAGTCATCCGGTTTTTGTTTTTGTTTTTTGTTTGTAACTTGACTCATCTGTAAAATTAACCATTGGGTTGTATCTTTTGAGATGTTTAATTCATCAGCTATTTCACCAGTCGTCAAACCTTTATTTCTTAGTTCTGTTGCTTTTTCAATTAATTGTGAGTTCATTTTAATTCCCTCTTTTTCTATTCTAAATACACTAAATTCTTTTCTTTGGATGATTTCATTGCGGCTTCAACAATACGTAAAGCTTCATATCCATCACGGCCTGTTACTTCCGCTTCTGTGTTTGATTGAACTGCATTAACAAATGAACGTAGTTCCTCTTTCAACGGCTCCTTATTTTCAACTTTTACGTTTTCAACCTTGTTGTTTTCCTTGTATAACGTAACGCTCTGACTACCATAATCGACACTGATTATACCGTCGACACCTGTAATGTTGAGCTGTCTTTTCTTGTATGGCGTTAGCCAATTAGTCTCCAATATGCTTAGAGCACCATTTTCATATTTGGTCATGATTTCTGCATGATCCTCGAATTCACAGTTTTTCAAATTACTGCTCATGTTGGCAAATACCATTTCGGCCTTACTTTCAAACAGGTAATTGAATATGTCAATGTCATGTATGGCCAAATCAGTTGCAACTCCCACATCCCTAATCCTTGGAGGGTAAGGACCTAACCTTTTAGCGTTGGCGGTTACGACTTCTCCAATTTCGCCTTCTTGAAGCAGTCTTTTAGCTACACGTACTGCAGGATTAAATCTTTCGACATGTCCTGTTGCAAGGATGACTCCTGCATCCTTGGCAGCTTCTATCATTTCCTGTGCTTCATTAATGTGGCTTGCCACTGGCTTTTCAACCAAAACGTTCTTTCCTGCCTCAATAGCTCTCATTACAACATCATGGTGAAATACTGTTGGTACACATATGTTGACTGCTTCTATATCATCGATTTGGAGTATATTGTCATAATCCACGTATCCTACGGTGTTAAATTCTTTTGACACATTATCCAATGTTCCGCGAACCATATCTGATATCGCAAGTAAATTTGCATTTTCAAGTTCGGAATAGATTCTCACGTGGTTATAACCCATAGCTCCTACTCCGATAACACCCACATTTGTCTGTTTCATAATGAATCATCTCTCAGTTTTTCTCCAATGGATTGGGCAGTGCTTATTGCTTTATCCTTTTTGCTTGTTTCGTCAATTCTTGCCAGAATTTCACCTTCAGGACTTAACAACTCACAGAAAATGGATATCTTATCATCATTTACCTTTGAATTGACACCTACTGGCCATTGACATCCAACACCTAAGGTTTCAAGTATTGTTTTTTCACACATGGCTTCTAGTCTGGAATCATCATGATTCAGCTTACTTATCACGTCATTGTATTGTGAATCCTTATGTGTCATAACGGCTAATGCCCCTTGACCTGCCGGAGGAACAATATATCTTTCATCGAAGATTTCCTTAATGTGTTCCTGTAGTCCCAGTCTATTTATACCTGCTAAAGCCATTATGGTAGCATCATATTCTCCATCTTCAACTTTACGAATACGTGTATCAATATTTCCTCTGATTGGCTTGGTTATAACCTTCTTGTCATGAAGTTTGCAGTATGCTTCACGTCTAACACTACTGGTTCCTAATGTAGCATTTTCAGGTAATTCATCCCAGGAATAATTTGATATTAAAACTTCATTAACAGCTTCTCTTTTAGGAATTGCGGTTATTGTTAATTGGTCATTTAATTCGCTAGGTAAGTCTTTAAAACTATGTACTGCAAAATCTATATCTCCATCAATTAATGCAGTATCCAACTCTTTCGTAAAAATTCCCTTTGCATCAATATTATATAATTGTGAATCTTTTATCTTATCTCCTGTTGTTTTAATAATCTTGGTTTCAATCTTTTCTCCAATAATTTTCTCCAAATCATCTACAACAGTTTGTGTTTGAGTAGTTGCTAGTTTACTTCCTCTTGTACCAACTATCAATAAGCATACCTCCCCTTATTTTATTTTATTAAAAAATATCTATTAATATTACACAGATTATCGTTTGATTAAATAAAAAAATTATGCTTTTATCTTAAATAATTATTATTTAATTATTTTTCTACTCTTTATAATTATATATTCAATATATTTAATAAAGTTTTTTTCATACTTGTACTATATTAAATAATATTTTAACAGATATCATATAGAAAAATAGGATAAATGGGTTGATGTCATCTCAAGGCATATAATTTTAAATTATATCCAGTTTAACCTTTTTAGCATATTCACTTCTGTATATGACCATGATGATGTTGGTATTTTCATCTTTTAACATATTCTGCAAGGTAATATTAAGAGAAGATGAGTATGTGAAGTTATCCGAAGACAATTGTCTTTTAAGATTATGTCCCAGTTGTCCCGTGAGAACCACTCTCTTGTCAAGTAATCTAAGATAATCAGTTAATTTACTCTCATCTATCTCTTCACATGTTATTCCATAATCTCCCCCTAGTATGATGTTGAAGTTTTCATCTAAGGCTTTGATGTTATCTATTGACTTCTTAATGGAGGAAGTGTTAAGTCCGGGGTTTATCTCTTCAATTATAATCTTTTCACCAATCCGTTTATACGATGTTCTTCCATTGATGCTTCCAATATCACTTATTTTGGATATTGCCTCCTCCATAGTCATATTGCACAGCAATCCGACACCAACTGCAAACAGGATATTTAAAACATAATAATCGGTTAATGCAAAGCAGGTGACATCATACTCCTTGTTGTCATGACAAATGGTAAATGATGTGTTGGAAACATCCAATTTCAAGTTCTTTACATATAAAAAGCTGTCCTCATCATATAATGAAATTTTCATGACTTTTCTGTCCTCATTGTCATAGAATTTATCAAAGCTTTCCTTTTGACAGATTACCTCGTCGCATGTAAACACGCTTGCCTTTGCAGAAGATGCATTGAATGTATTGTTTGCAATGGGATAATCTTCGATAATATTGGTTAGGACACCTATTGATTCATGAGGGATAACGCCTAATGAAACCTCACATATGAAATAATCCACTTTATCCAACAACTCATTTTCCATTGCAATATTCAATGCAGTTATTATACTTGCAGGGGTTATGCTGAGATTATCCGCCAATACCTTTTTTTCATTGTTGGAGTTATAGGATAACTCGGTACTGTTTAAAAGAAGAATATTATAATCATTCAGTATGTCCCTAATCATTGAACTGACAGTTGTCTTTGCCTTAACTCCGGTTACTTGTATTATCTTAAAGTTCCAGGAATGCCTTTGTCTATGCTTGTTTACAAGATAAGATGTAAATTCATGGTGTGTATAATCCTTATTGATTATGGGATTCATATGTACCGGTGCAATGCTAATGAAATTGTCATTAATATAATTCTTATCTTCAATATCTTCATTAGCGAGAAAGGTCACGTCGTACTTGTTTGAATAATCCCTTTTTTCTTCATCACTTAACTTAGCATAAATATCATAGAAAAAAAGATTATTGGAGGTGTACTTTGAGTATTCATCTAACAATACTAATCCGCCATGATTTGCATCGCATATCAAAATATTTCTACTCATATATAACACTCAGGAATGATTTATTGTCCTACTTTGGTCAGTTTCTTGTTCACGCTGTCATAGAATTTCTTGGTAAATCTCACAAAGTGAGCCGTGTTTTTCGATTTTTTAATTTTAATTTCATCATCATGACTGTACTCTTTTTCAGTAACTCCATCGAGTACGGCAACAGCTTTTTTATCTGCTCTATTGAATTTGATGGTTATTGTACTGCTACTTGGTACAATTATGGGCCTGGAGTTAAGTTTAAATGGACATATTGGAATTATCAATGCAGCATCAACACGCGGGTCTACAATCGGGCCGCCGGCACTCATGGCATATGCAGTTGAACCGCTTGGTGTTGATATGATCAATCCGTCTGAAAGTATTTCATCAACGATTTCATCATCCACACAAACCGTCAGGTCAAGCATCTTTGCCGGTTGATTTGTCATAAGAACCAGTTCATTCAGAACTGTTTTCCACTCCTTATCACATAATATGTCTAGTTGCATCCTTTCTTCTATAAAGAAATCATAACTAAGCAGTTTATCCAGGCATTCGAAGATGTCTTCTGGATCAACTTCCGTTAAAAAACCAACAGTACCCATATTGATGCTTAATACGGGAATTTTCTTCTTGCTTAACGTATTCTGGGCATATAATACTGTACCATCACCTCCAATACATAATACAATATCTGATGTCATATCATTTATGTTCGTGGAATACTGTTTATATTCGGTTAATATGTCGGTTATCTTTTTTTCCATTTCCATACTTACATTGCTTTCATCAAGGTATGTTACAATACTTTTAATTAGTTCAAGAGCATCCTGTCTATCTGTACGGGAAACAATTCCGATTTTCATATGCAAAGCCTCCTTAATGTAAATAACTCATCATATCATCATGTAACTGTTTTGTACAAGTTGCCATGATTGATGTTTTTTCCGTTAATTTTAACTTGCTTGATAATTTATTTCCATCATAATCCGTTACTATTCCATTATTTTCCTGAATAATCAGTTGACTTGCCGCAATATCAAGTATCCTTACAATCTTGCCAATATCAAGATATGCATCATAGGCTCCATCTGCTACATAACACATCTCTATCGCAATTGATCCCATAATTCGCATACGCCTTACTGATGAACATAGGTTACTTAGCTTTTCGGACTTTGCCCTATAGACATAACTGCATAATGTGGCATCACTTACCTTTTTGACATCGGATATCGGATTTATCTTTTTGTTGTTTTTTGTTGCTCCCTGATTTTTGACGGCACTGTAAACATCTCCGGTAGGGAAGTTTTTAACATATCCAATTTCTATGTCGTCAAGGGTCACCTCTTCCAGGTTATCTACATCTTCAAGGTCTGCTATTGCAATGGATATTCCATAGCATGGCATCATTCTTGTAGCGTTGCTGGTACCGTCAAGAGGATCTAATATCAGCAGGATTTCTGCCTTGTCGTCCCCGATTTTTATTTTTCCTATTTCTTCACTAATCAATATCAAGGATTTGTTGGTATTTTCCAGTACTTCTATTGCAGCATTTTCAGCATATTCATCGATTTTATGGGTAGGAGTACCATCTGCACCAATCTTAGTTATTGAAGATAATTCCGGATCTTTACGTGAATCATCAATTGCCTTTTCAACATTTTCGGATATTTCATTTGAAACATTTAACCAATATTTTATTTTTTCTGCATTCATGGTTTAACTCCTATTGTTTTATTTTTTATCTTTATCATTTCTCACTTATATCTATATTATTAACTTTAATCCTAATGTTATAAAACATTTTTAAAACAATATCTTTGGAGAATGTATAATTCTATTGACAGGTAATATATTCGGATTGTCCATTCATTATATCAGTATCTTCAATAAAAAAAGATTAAAAAAAGGTAGGGTGGTCAATTTATAATTTTATATCTGAATAGCGTCTAAATTCAAGTCTAACTTTTCAGGTTCCGGTAACTTTATATGTAACGCTTCTTCAATGACCTCATCGACACGTTCTATTGCTTTGAATTCAAGAGCATTCTTAACCTCTTCAGGAACGTCATCCAGGTTTTTCATGTTTTCCTCAGGAAGAAGAACTTTTTTGATACCAGCACGATGAGCGGCAATTACCTTCTCTTTGATTCCTCCAACAGGCAGTACTTCTCCTCTAAGTGATATCTCTCCAGTCATTGCAAGTTTTGAATCCACTGGGATGGATGTTATGAGTGAAGCCATGGTAGTAAGCAATGTTACGCCCGCTGACGGTCCATCTTTAGGTGTTGCACCTTCAGGTATATGTATGTGTATGTCATGATGTTCAAAGTCGGAATCCTTTAATACAGTTGCAAATCTTGATTTTATAAGGCTTTGTGCAATCTGGGCCGATTCCTTCATGACATCTCCAAGTTGTCCGGTTAATTTCAGCTGTCCCTCACCAGGCATCATCGCCGATTCGATGAACAATACTTCCCCACCTACTGATGTCCATGCAAGGCCGGTTACTACGCCGGTGGGATTCTTGTCATTAACCTGTTTGTAACTTCTTTTTTCATTGCCCAATATGTCATATAATGTTTCTTTGTCAACGACGAATGGTCTTTCTATATCTTCCACAACAATCTTTTCAGTAGTATTTCTACAGACTGCCGCTAATTTTCGTTTAAGTTCTCTTACTCCTGCTTCTCGGGTGTACTCCTCAATTATGGCATCAAATGCCTCATCCTCTATTACAAGGTCATCCTCTGTCAGTCCATGTTCTTCCAGTACTTCCTGTATCAGGTGTTCTTTTGCGATGTGTAGCTTTTCATTCTTCGTGTAGCTGTCCAGTTCTATTATTTCCAGCCTATCTCTAAGTGGTCCAGGGATATCCTGCAATGAGTTGGCGGTAGCTATGAAGAATACGTCCGATAAGTCATATGGGACTTCCAGATAATGGTCTGAAAAGGTATCATTTTGTTCCGGATCAAGTACTTCAAGCAGTGCACTGGTAGGATTGCCGTTTATGGAAGCGGTCAGTTTGTCAATCTCATCCAATACGAATATTGGGTTGCTTTTTCCCGCCTTTTTCATACCGTTTATTATTCTACCAGGTAATGCTCCAAGGTATGTTCTTCTATGTCCACGTATCTCTGATTCGTCTTTAACTCCACCAAGGCTGGCTCTTATGTATGGCCTGTCAAGTGCTGTTGCTATGCTCCTTCCAAGACTTGTTTTACCGGTACCTGGAGGTCCTACAAATAGTAATATTGAACCTTGTTTTTCATTTTTCATCTTAAGAACTGTTAGATGTTGAATTATCCTTTCTTTAACTTTCTTTAATCCATAATGGTCCTTGTCCATCTGTTCACGGGCTTTTTCAATGTCAATTTCCTGTTTTTTCTCTTTATGCCATGGAAGTTGCAGTATTGTATCCAAATAATTTCTAATAATGTTTTCTTCAGAGTTGTTCTGTCCTTGTCTTTCAAGTTTATTTAACTCTTCATATGCTACTTCCTCCACTTCTTTCGGTAGATTGGCTTCTTCTATTCGTTCCCTGTATGTTTTTCTGGATTTTGATGAGTCAGTCATGTTAAGTTCTTCCTGAATCATCTTCATCTGTTCACGCAGAAGGTTTTCCTTATGGATTTTACTCATGTTTTCATTGATTCTTCGTGCTATGTCCATCTGTATGCCCATGGCATCCTTTTGTTCGATGAGTAACTGTATTATACGTAGAACCCTTATTTTGACAGAATCTATCTCAAGTAATTCCTGCTTTTTGGAGGTAGTTATCTTCATATATGGAAATATTCTTGATATTTTTTCTTCAATATCCTCAGTGTTTATTATTCCTCTGACGAATACCTCTGAGTTTGGTATGAACTTGGATATTTCAAGCAGGGTATCGTTGATGTTTTTATGTATCTCTTCGGCTTCTTCTTCGGTGATTGTATTTTCTTCCGTTATTATCTTATATTTGGCATGATAATAATCTCCATTTTCATGTAGCTGAACAATTTTGACCTTATCCTTAACGTTCAATTCCAAGGTGTATTCCGCATTATTCTCTTGGAGATTTTCTATCTTCAATATGCTTCCAATATTATAAAACTCCATTTTTGAGTTATCTTCATCAATGGTCTTAGGTGTTAGGATAATTCCTTCCTGATGTTCATTAATGCTTTTTAGTAGGTTGTCGGTATTTTCTTTATCAAGAGGAATTGTTAGGTGTGTATGTGGTAGAAATACCGTATTTGGTATTACTAATATTGGCAGTTCTCCATCATAATCCGCTGTAGTTTCTTCTTGTGATGATATTGGGTATGTTAGGTTGTTTTCATCATCAGTATTGTTCGTTATTATTTCATCGTTTTCTCTTAATTTTTGAGTAAATGACAAATCTTTTTTCTCATCATTATTATTCATAAGTTATATTCTCTCCTGTCTATTTATTTTAATATTATCTGAAATAAAGCATCTATACATTCTTTATGTTGAGTCAGGGTTTCTGTATTGATTTTATAATAAATATTGCTTCCCTTTTTTTCTGACTTAACGATTTTTGCTGTTTTCAATAGTTTTAGATGTTGTGAAGCAGCAGGTTGTGTTATGTTTAGTCGTTGTGCTATTTGACTGACTGTCGCTTCTTTATCGTCGCTTTTTGAAAGAATACATATTATCTTTAAACGATTAGGATTGCCTAGAATTTTAAAGGTTTCTTCTATTTCCTCTTCATTTTCATTATTAAAATTTTCCATGCTATTAATATATAAGCATATCCTTATATATTTATCATTTTAACTAAATTTTTAAAAAGTTAAATATGCTAATATAAGTATAAGAGAAAAAAAATTTTTTGGAGACTTAGCATAATGAAAATATCATTAACGAAAGGAAAATCAGAAGGACCAACAAAATTAAATGCATTTGACAACGCATTACTTGATGCAAAAATAGGAAACGTTAACCTAATACCAGTATCCAGCATGTTACCACCAAATGCTGAATTGATTGACATGCCGGAATTGGAGGTAGGTGCAATGACAAACTGTGTACTTTCCCATCAATACTCTCAGACTCCCGGCGATAGGATATCTGCGGTGATAGCATATGCACAGGCAGAAGAGATGGGTTGTGTAATAGAAACTTCAGGAATAAACAAGTCAGATGAACAGTTGCTTGATGAAGCAAGATTCATGGCCGAGTATATGATTGAAAAAAGGGGACTTGAAATAATAGACTACAAATCCATTATAGAAACACATACCGTAGAACAAAAGGCAAGCGTGGTTGCAGCATTAATCTATCATGATCCGATAAGACATTAAATGAATATTCAACAACAGCTCTTTCTATTTTAAATAGGTGGGTGACAATTAAAATAAACTGACCCATCAAAAAAATTAAATTAAAAAAAAAGTGGAAATCGGTATCTGAATAAGTACTCTTATTCGACAATACCTTTTAATATTTCTATAAATCTCTCATTTTTCTCATGAGTTTCAACGCTGATACGGATATAATACTCATCCAGCTGTTGGAAACTGGTACAGTCTCGTACAATAACGCCCTTTTTCATAAGTTTTTCTGATAACTCTGCTGCAGTATAACCTGTCTTACGTATATCCATCAGCAAATAATTTGATTTGGACTTATAAATTGTTATGCTGTCAATATCATTGATGCTGTCATAGAGATATTCTCTTTCAGCAATCGCCTTTCTGGTGGATTCTGCTATATATTTTTCATCGCTTAACGTTGCAATAACAGCTTTTTGTGAAGCAACAGTTACACTAAATACAGGTTTTATCCGTGACATCTTTTCAAGCAATTCCGGATTGGATAATCCATAACCTATTCTTAAACCGGCTAGTCCCATAACCTTTGAGAACGTCCTGATGATAAATACGTTATCATACTTGTCCAACAGGTCAACGTTGTTTACTTCGGCAAACTCCCAATATGCTTCATCAATCACAACCAATGCATCGGTAGCCTCAATAACTCGGATAATATCCTCCCTGTCTATAAGTCCGCCTGTAGGATTGTTCGGTGTACATAGGAATATTGCCTTGGTCTTATCTGTTATGTTTTCAAGGACACTATCAACGTCCAACCTGTTTTCATCAACAATCCACTTTGCATAAACTGCCTTTGCATTGTGCTGCTTAAAGACATATTCATAATAAGTGTATGTAGGAGGGTGAACTATAAATTCATCTCCCGGATCAATAAGTGCCTTTGCAAGAACGTCAAAGAGTTCATCCGCTCCATCTCCACCAACGATTACCTGGTTCTGGTCAACGCCGGCATATTCTGCAATCTTTTCTTTCAGGTATTCATGATTGCTTTCAGGGTATCTGTTTATTTCATCAATTGAATCGATTATTGCCTGTTTAGCCTTAGGGGATGCTCCCCATGGATTTTCATTGGAGCCTAACTTGATAATGTCCTCTTCCTTAACTCCATAGGCTTCCATAATTTCCTTCTTGGACCTGCCAGGTACATATGTGTTGAATTCATTTAAAATATCTCTAGTCTTAACCATACTTTCACTCGGATTATTCTTTTATATGCTATTATAATATATGTTTTTACTTATCATTAAATGCTAGGTGTATGTATTCATCAGCATTTTCCTGTATACCTTTAATCTGTTCTTCGGTTAATTGACGTACTGCCTTTGCAGGACTTCCAATGATAAGTGATCCTTCGGGAAACTCCTTATTTTCTGTTACAAGAGCACCTGCTCCGACAAGACAGTTTTTGGATATTTTAGCACCATTTAATATGATGGCACCCATTCCTACAAGTACGTTATCCTCAATTGTACATCCATGGATGATGGCTCCATGACCTATCGACACGTTTTTACCAATCTTAACGGGATAATTCTTGCTGACGTGAACCACACAGTTATCCTGAATGTTCGAGTTTTCATCAACGCTTATCGGGGCCTGATCACCCCTCACCACAGCATTGTACCATACTGAAACGTTACTTTTAAGTTCCACATCCCCTACAACTTTTGCTCCGTCATAAATTTTAGCGTCATTTTTCATATTTTTCACCTGTATTCTATTTTTATATTATTTTATTTCTAGTCACATATTAAATTATTTTTTCTTTTTTCCTATTTTTTGAAGATATGTCTTTTTTATC
>AUXO015702478.1_pt1 | contig 26890 bp, 13 predicted proteins | sample 768731 | NCBI WGS metagenome assembly AUXO01 (sample SAMN02715735, study PRJNA202380) | gut metagenome | biome: sheep rumen | host: Ovis aries | place: New Zealand: Palmerston North
GGAACTTAATTAAACAAGAACTAAGTAAAAAACAACTTACAAATGAAGCACAAGAGGTTTATAACACAGTCAAAGAACTATATACTTATTACCATAAGAATAAGTGTGGCAAAGGAAGTAATGTTGTTGTTATTGACAATGTTACAAATAATAATAGCTTTGACGCAGTTAGAAGTGATATACAACATTCTAACTATCTTCAAATTCAAAATAGTAGTAACACTAACAACAAAACTAACTACTATAATCCTTTAGCTAGCTGGCAAGATGTTCTAAATGCTATAAAGGGTGTTAAAGTTGATAAAAGTGGTAAAGCTTCAAGATGCACTAAATGTGAAGCTTATCCAGAGATGAAAGAAACCATAGAACAACTTAGTTTAAAACTTAAATCATTAGCTAAAAAGATAGAAGAAGGTGTGTATAAATATGGGTTTTTGAGGCGATAATATAATAATATAATTAACTTAACTGTAAAATCATTAATGTTGATAAAAAATAATTATATTTTTCTGAATTGATAAGTTAAATTGAAGTTAATTAACAGAATATAACTAGGTTATATATTTGACTTTTATATTTAATATGCAAGTATATAATGTTGTTTATGCCGTCATTAAGTCGTAGAAAAATACGATATATTCGAAACAAGTATTTTTTACCAATGAATTATAAAGGCAGTAAGGAATTTAAAGCTGGTGAAAAACCTTCTGTTGTAAAATTTATCTGGTCTATAATAAAAGGTCATCGTATATCTTTAATCTTGATTTCACTTATTGGTGTTGCTGATTGTCTTTCGAATTTTGCCATGGGTCCTGTTTTTGTAAAGGCAATTATAAGAACTGCAAATGAGTATACTGGTGCACGAGAAGAAATATTAAAAATATTAATAACACCAATAACTATAATGCTTGTAATTTGGGGAACAACAGATACTTTACAGAGAATTGCAGGATGGGTTTATAATACAAAAATAGATCCAACAATAGATTCAAAACTAAAACTTACATTTTTATCTCGTATAATGAAGAATTCTTATGAATTCTTTGTTTCAAATGCTACAGGAGATTCAGTAGGTAATCTTTCTGCTATACTTTGGAATGTTAGATGCGTTATTAAAAGAGTTTCTCGTGAGATAATTCCGCAGTTTGTCACGTGTTGTTGCTTACTGATTAGTTTTTTAGTAATTAATTGGCAGCTCGGTGCTATAATGCTTGTTTATATAGTATTTTATGTTGTTTTGTTGTTATTAACACTTGGAAAAATGCAACATCTTCAAGACAAAAGAATGAAAGCATATAGAAGAACTATAGCAAATATAACCGATGTTATCTTGAATTTTGCAAGTGTTATTTTCTTTTCTCGAAAATTGCAAGAATTTGAACGTGTCAAGAAAATACAAAATTTTGAAGCAAAACGTTTATCGAAAGTCCAAGTATTAGTTGAACAAATTAAAATAGCAAGAGCAAGTGTATCATTTATTTTATGTGGTTTAATCTATACTTTTTTAACATTTTATTATTATCAGATTGGTAAAATTGATTTATCTGATGCTATTTATGCAATCACTGCAAGTTATGAAGCATTAGCTCTTATAGAGATAGTGCAAGAAGTTATAGTCGATGTATTTTCTGATGCATGTTCTATTAAGCAAGGCATAGAATCATTGAATTCTGGAAAAATGGTTTCAGATAGAGTTTTTGGAGGTGAAGATCTTTTATGTAAAACGACTGATATAGAGTTTAAAGATATGTCTTTTAGTTATGAAGATAATAAAATTTTTGATAATTTAAATTTATTAATTCATTCTGGTGAAAAAATTGGATTAGCAGGTCGTTCTGGAGCTGGAAAAACAACACTTATTAACTTAATCTTAAGAAATTTATATGTAAGTGATGGAAAAATTTTAATTGGTGGACAAAATATTTCATATGTAAACGAAACTAGTTTAAAAGATAAAATTTCAATCGTATCTCAAGATACAACTTTATTTAATAGATCTGTTTTGGAAAACATAAGATATTCAAAGCAATCTGCTACAATGCAAGAAGTAATCGAAGCAGCGAAATTAGCGAATGCACATGATTTTATCATGAATTTAGAATACGGTTATGATACAAACGTTGGTGAAAGAGGAATGCGTTTGAGCGGAGGGCAAAGACAAAGAATACTTATTGCACGTGCAATTCTTAAAAATGCTCCAATATTAATATTGGATGAAGCTACATCTGCTCTTGATAGCGAGACAGAAAAAATTATAAATAAAAGTCTTGATATATTAATGAAAGGTAAAACAGTTATAGCTATAGCGCATAAATTAAATACATTAAAGCAGATGGATAGGATTTTAGTTTTAAATCATGGTGTTATAGTCCAAGAAGGAAAACATGAAGATTTATTACAAGAAGATGGTATTTATAAAACATTATGGAAAATTCAATCTGAAGGAATGATTTTGGATGATTAATTATGGATACAATTTTTGCCCCAATCTGTCCTCTTGGCGGAAGTATTGTTAGTGTAAGAATTTCAGGAAAATCTGTTTTTGATATATTTGATTTTTTTAAAATTTCTGAAAATCTCTATAAAAAAAAAGATATTTTTTTTACAAAATTAATTCACAACAATGATGTTTTAGATGAAGTTGTTATAAAAATTTTTCGTGCACCAAATAGTTTTACAGGTGAGGATGTGATTGAAGTAGATCTTCATGCAAACAATTTAATTTTAAGTGATTTTTTAGAGTTAATATCTACAATTCCAAATTTTAGATTTGCAAAAAATGGTGAGTTTACAAAAAGAGCATTCTTAAATGGGAAAATTGATCTAATAAAATGTGAAGGAATTAATGCAATTATTCGAGCAGAAACAAAACAACAACAAAAACTAGCAAACTTAATGTTTAGCGGTGAAATTTATAAGAAGTATAATAAAATACGTGAAGATTTATTAAATGCATTATCTCTTGTTGAAGCAAATATTGATTTTTCCGAGGAAGAAGTTCCACAGAATATTGTCAACGATGTAAAAAAAATAACTGAAAATTTAATACATGAATTGTCTATTTGTATTTCTGATAAAAAAAATATAGATAGAATAAATAATGGAATTTCTATTGCAATAATTGGTAAACCAAATGTTGGTAAATCTACATTATTTAATTGGCTTGCTAAAAGGGAAATAGCTATAGTTTCGCCAATAGCTGGAACAACAAGAGACATATTATCTCTCAATATAGACTTAGATGGATATAAAGTTATTTTTTATGATACAGCAGGTATACATGAAAGTAATGATATAATTGAGAAAGAAGGTATAAGAAGGGCAAAAGATGTAGAAAAAAATGCAGATTTACGTCTTTATATATTTGATGAATATATTTCAGATGAAGAAAAAAAACAAATTGATACCGAAAATTCGATTATAATCTTAAATAAAATTGATTTACAAGAAAAAATAAAAACAGATAACGATATATTACAGATTTCATTATTAAAAAAACAAAATCTTGATATTTTAATGAAAAAAATTAAGCAAAAGGTGCTTAAATGTGTTGAATTAAATCATAATCCAATTGTTTTAAATGATAGACATAGTGTTTTATTAAAACAATGCTGTGATGCTTTAAAAAATATCAATTTTGAATATTCTTCTATTGAAATTATAGGCGAAGAATTACGAATTGCATGTGATAGAATAGGGCAAATAATAGGTAAAATATATACAGAAGATATTTTAGATAATATTTTTAGTAAGTTTTGTATAGGTAAATAATGTGTAAAATTTTATTAACAGATCAAACAATTTTTGATAAGTTGGAGGCACATAAAAAAGGATTAAAACACTTTGCTTTTTCTATATTTATGTTTAATAGTAATGGTGAATTATTATTGCAAAAAAGAGCAAAAAATAAATATCATTCTAGTGGTCTATGGAGTAATACATGTTGTAGTCATTTTACAAAAAAAAATGATATAAAAAATAGAAAACAAGTTGCAAAGAAACGTTTATTCGAGGAGCTTGGAGTTAGATTTAATGGCGAACTAAATGAAATATTTGTTTTTGAATACAATGCTATGGTTGGACAAGATTTAATAGAAAACGAATTTGATTATGTTTTTAAAGGTAAATTAAATGATGATGAATGTATTTTTTCAATAAATAAAGAAGAAGTTGAGGAAATAAAATTTGTAAACATTGAATGGCTGAAAAATGATATTAAATTAAATCCCGATAAATACACAGAATGGTTAAAATTAATTGTTAAAGAAAAATATAAAATATTATTTTCCTGATGAGTAATGTTTATCTATAAACATTACTATGAATATTAGTGATAAATACAGAAAACATTTTAATAGTGACAAAGTAATAGTTGTATCACAAAAATTGCCTTTTGCAATTAAATTGCAAGATGTTATTATTGTAAAGTATGCACTTATTAAAAAATAAATAACACTTATTCCTGTTGTTTTTTTAGCGAATATTATTGTGAATATTTGAATTAAAATTTTAACAATTCCAAGTGGAAAAAATAAATAATCAATTATGTAATTTACCACTCCGCTTATTTGAGGTTTTTGAACTAAATATTCATGAAATGGCTCAGTATAAGCCAAACAAAGTAAAGAAATAGCAATTAAAATGAAAAAAGTTATGCTTTTTCTAAGTTTTTTTATCTGTCCAGTATATTTACATGTTGTTGATAATGATATTAGATAACAAAACATTTTAAATAATTTACTTACTATAAATTGTAAATCTGTATTTCTTGATATATCAAATATACGTTTTCCCGCAAAAGATAACATACCTATTGCAGACATTTGATCGTATACAATAGATACTTCTTTTGGTTGTTCTTTTTTAGATATTCTTTCATCTGTTAGTGCTTTCATTTTTTTAAGAAATGTATTCATTTTTTTTAAATGTTCTGCTGATATTGTAAAAATTAAACAACATAACATTAAAATGAACATTGAAATTAATAGCATGCCAATTGCGCTTAATGGATTTATTAATTTTTTCCAAAATAGCAGTATACTTAAAGATGTAATTGATATAAGAATTTTTATTATATATATTTTAATTTTTCCTTGAAGCAGTAAATCGAAAAAATTACCATATTTGCACCAAACTTTCATTGCTTTTATTAGGCTATACCATGCAAATGCATATAACATATAGTTAAGTGTATGAATTGTAAATATTTTCCAATTTTTGACAAATTTTTCACATAAAAAATATGTTAACAACATGATAAGAAAAGCAAATACTGAAGTTAAAAAATTAATAATTTTTACATTTTTTTCTGTTGCAAATAGTTTAACTATTTTATTAAAAAAATAGGACAACATTGCTACAAATAGGAATAAAATAAAATAAACTAATCGGCGATGTGTTAATGTTTTTAAAAAACTTTCATAAATTTTAAATAAAAAGTTAATGTTGAAAATATACCAGCAAGAAATAAATCCAATTAAGAAGCATAAAATATAAATGTTTATTTTACAATTCTCTTTTAACATAAATTTTAAATTAAATAACATGTTTTTTTTGTTGAATAAAAGTCAATATTAAAAAGTTTAAAAGCTTGTTCCCATTTTTATACCAAATTGAAGTTCTGTATCATATGGTTGTTTTATTAATGGTCTTGCATAGTAAAAACCTATTTCGCCAAACATAGTTGATTGCCATGTTATGGCCACACCAGCAGATAAACGCATTTTTGAACTATCTTGTATTACTTCTTCGTAATCAACATTTCCGCTTTTGTAAGACGATTTTTGCTTTCCACCCGCAAAACCCCAAACGGAACCAGCATCAACGAATGCTGAAAAATATATACCATAATCTTTTGGTATAAATAACGGAGTACGTAATTCTGCTGAAATATAATAAAATTTACTACCTTCTGTTGCATAATACATTGAATTAGACGTGCCATCACTTCCTTTTTTGGATATACGTGGACCAATACCATAAAAGTCAAAACCACGCATTCTTGTATAACCACCCAATGAGAATAAATTCTCCATTCCTATTGTAGTATTTTTTCTCATATTATTAAGTATACCTCCACTTGCCTCAATATGTAAATAAAGATCGTCATTAAATATAGGTATGTTTCCAGTTGCATTTATATTATTCTGAATAAACTGCTGTCCTGGTAATAATCCACCCATACCACTTAAGTTAACGCTATATTGTAGAGTATATCCTCTTGTTGCAAATCTTATTCTGTTCATTTGATTATACATCAAAGATAGTCCTATTGTTTGCGCATTTCTTGAACCGAGTAATTGCTGATAAAGGTCATAACCAAAAGATCCAAGCATTTTATACACAAATTTCGATGTTGATGCTGTGGCCGTTAAAATTAAACGATTTATAATTTCAAACGAAACATTGAAACTTTGGGAAAAACTATAACCTTTATATGGCAAATAAGATATGTATGAAGTTCCACCACCAAGATCACCAAAACGACTAAATACTGTATTGGATCCAAAACCTATGTTGTATTTATCGCCAAACATATATGGGTTATAGAAACCAATATTATAGCTTTCCATGAAACCAGATCTGTCTATACTCATGTTAACGCTGTAGCCTCGTCCTAAAAAATTGTTTATAGATAAAGCAATATTGCCAACTATACCGTAATAACCGCTATATCCAACTGAAAAATTAATGCGTCCGAAAAATTGTTCATCGACAACTATTTCAAGATCTACAAGATCTGAGTCTTGAATTATATCCTCTTTTATCTCAACATTTTTAAAATAACCAAGCATGTATACTCTATCATGTGATAGATCTATTTTGTCTTTATCATACACATCGCCTTCATGTATCATCATTTCGCGTAAAATTACATTATTTTTTGTTTTATTGTTTCCAGAAATTCTAATTTTATTTATGTATGTTTTTTTTGAAATGTTTAAATTGTATTCTATATTTGCTATTTTTTTTTCATCATTAAATTTTAATTTATATGTTGGAGTAATATTGCTAAATCCTTTTGTTTTTAAATATGTTGTTATTTTTGCTATTGTTTGTTTGATTTTTCTTAATGAAAATTTTTTTCCTTGCTTTGTAGTTATTAATTTTCTAAGTTTTTTATCATTTTCGAATGTTTTAATTTTTGTTATAATTTCTGATTTTCCAAAATTGTACATTTTACCTTCGTGTATTATATAATTTATCGTAAAATTATATTTTTGTTTATCAAAATTAGCTATTGTTGTTTTAACACTTGCCTTTGCAAAACCTTTATTTTTATACATCGATTCAATTATTTTTATATCATTTTCAAGATTATCGTCGATAAATATACTTTTTGGTGAAACATTTATTGAATTAATTTTTTTAGAAATGATGCTATCATTTAATTTTTTTGATGGGAAAAATTTATTTCCTGTAAAAATTATATCACTTACATGACTTGCTTCTCCTTCTTCTATATTAAAAATTATATCAACTGAATTATCATCAAGAAAAACAGCTTTTGGAATTATCTTAACATTTAAGAAACCAATTTTTTTAAATGTTACTAATAATTTTTCAACATCAAGCTTTATACGGCTTTTTGAATATACCTGCCTGGATTTTGTAGATAAACTTTTCTTAGCCTCATCTGAACTAAATTTACTACTTCCTACAAAAAAGATATCACCGATTATTGGAGTTTCGAGTACTTTTATTATTAATTTATTTTTGCTATCTTCTATTGATACATCAGCAAAATTTCCACTTCTATAAATTTGTTTTAAAGCATTATTTAGTGTATATTTATTAACATTTTTTCCAATCATCAATCCAGAATAGTCAATTATTGTTTTTGAGCTAATTCTATTATTTCCTATTATTTCAATGTTGTTTATTACTTTTGCATTTATTTTATTTGCGCAGATTATAAAAATAAAAAAAATAAACAGAAACCTGTTATGCATGAAAATGTATTGCATATTAAAAAATAAATTCTTATTTTCAATATGATTTTTTTTGGACAGATGGCTGAGCGGTTGAAAGCACCGGTCTTGAAAACCGGCGTACGGTTATGCCGTACCGTGAGTTCAAATCTCACTCTGTCCGCCATTTTTTTAAAAAACATAAAAAAATATATAAATAACTTTTATTTTTTGACATAATTATAAAAAATATTAAAATAATGTAACGTAATTATGTTATTTGGTGATCATTTCTTAGAAGATTTAAAATTACAGATAGAAAAAGCACTTTCAGAAGCCAAAGATACTGCCAATGGAAAGATGTTTTTACTAAATACTAGTTTGTTTGACGAGTTAATATCTTTTGTTCGTAGAGATAAAAATGCAGAAGACATTGATGTTGTTCAACAATATATTGTTAATCATAATTATAGAATTGATGTTGAAGATCTGCTTACAAATAAAGATAAATGGATGATGGAACAAAATTATAGAGATTTTTTAATACAGATATTATATAATGCTTCAATTTCTAACAAAGATAAGGAAAATTTTGAAAAACTAATGATTGAAATGTTTAGAACGTCCGTGTCTGACATAGAAAAATCTCAAATAGTTGGTGTTACGATGAAGAAGATTGATATCAAAAATAAAGAATTTGCAAAAAAATTTTATAGATTTTACAATAATTTAGATGACTCAAAAGATGGATTAATTCGGATAAAAACAAACGGTTTTTTTTCTGAAGATACTTCAAATGCTTATTATAAATCAAAAGTTCAAGAAAAACAAGAGATCTTGAGCTCTATACTAGAAGGAACAAAAAATATTGCGACAAGTGCCCAAGGAAATGAAATAAAAGCAATTTTTAATGAATTTGACGATACAAAAGATAATTTTCATGAAATGCAATTAAGAAAAGTAAAAATTTATTTATTGTTGAAAACAATAAAGTCTGAAATATATGAAAAATCCGATATTTCAGTAAAGAAAGAACTTATACGAAACGTTTTAGAAAAAAAATGTTCTGATTTCAAGGAAAGCATTTTAAGCACTTTTTGTGAAAAATGTGATTTTGGAATTATCACATCTTTTCAAAATTATAGTAAAGATAAAAAATCGTTATCAACTATCGATGGGTTGGATATAGTTAAAAATATTAGCGATGATTATGGTACAATAGAAAAGCAAAAAATCAATGAAGTGTTTGAACGTATTAATTCGTTTGATAATATTTCTTTTTTCGAAATAAAAGATTCTAATGATTTTGCTGATGATTGTGTTTACATCAATAATTTTATATCAAGCAATGGTAAAAGTAATTTATTATTATGTTTTAGATCTAATCAAAAAGAACAAATACTGTCATCAATTTATGCCAATAAAAATTGTTATGAAAAAATTGCAAATAAAAAATATGATATCGACTCTGCGTCAGATATTTATAGTTTTGCTAAAATTTGTAAGGATGTAGACAATGATCCAATGCCAAGTGATAACTATAAAGAAGTATATAATAAATATTATTTACACGAAAGTTATAAAGGTATTGGTGGACTTAGCGAAGATAAACAATTTTCAATCAAGAGTGATAGTAATGAAAATTTTATTAGAAATGATTTATCCAACAATGTAATATCGACAAATGAGTTGCTTGAAATTCTTAAAATACAAGCAAAGAGTGCTAGACCATTACACGAGCTTAAGTTGACTATTTCTGATATTAAAAATTTGCCAGCAATGATTAAAAAATACTATAATTTTATCTCTTATCAAATGGATACGCTTTGCAATAAAGGTCTAACACCAATTGATAATTTAGTGATAAAAAATATAGATATTTTGTCTATTAATGAGATAAAACAATTAGTCGGAGAACTTGACAATAGCAAGGTTTGTTTTAAATTATTAAAGATAGATGATCCAAATGTATTTGATTATGTTGTTGAAAATGTTGCTGAAGAAACTGTTCAAAATAATCATATAATATATGGAAAAAATGATAATTTTTGTCACGAGATCAATAGAGAAAGACTAAAACAAAAAAAAGATGGAGATGTTTTTAATTCTAGAGAAGCAAAATTAGTATATTCTAAATATTCTAGAATTAGCGAAGATGATTTTAAAATTGAAGATTTAAATAAATTGACTGTAAAAAGTGATCCAAAAGAAGAATTTCAAGTTTTGAGTCAAGAATTTGAAAAACGCTTAAAAGATAATACTGGTCCAAATAATGAAATTGAATTGAATGTTTCTGTATCGACAAATGTAGATAAAAACATCGAATTTGTTATGAATATGAGTAAGGAGCCACCATCTTTAGATGATCTTAAAGAAAACGAACTTATATCATATGATAATGTCGATGAAAAGATGAAAGATTTACTTAGCGCGAAAAGCAAAAGATTTTCTGAAAAAACTAAATTATTTTTATTACATGTTAGGGAAAAACTTAAGGGTTCTTTTAAAGAATTGTTTAATGAAGTTACAAATAGAAAATATTTATCCAAAACTTTTAGAGATGTACAATTCAGAGATAGCAATTTTTATTTAACACCAGAGGCTTTTGTTTCTTTAATGGAAAATTTCCTCTATGGTGGTATGACAAAATTTAATGGTCGAATTGGTGATCAAAAACTCTCAGTTTTTAAAATATGTAACGGCAAGAAGTATGTAGTCGGAATGACGGCAAAAAATATTAATTATGATTACATTAATCCAATAGAGGAGATGTTTACTTTTATACCAACAAATACAGTTGGTCTTAATAGAGAGCAATTGGAAAAAAAATATGAAAAAGATATAAGTAATATAATAAACAATACTGGGAATATTGGAGAAAAAATAGATTCACTTGGAGACAATTATGGGTTTTTGAAAAATGTATTATTAAATAATGCTTTAAGTAGCGGACTAGAATATTCGAAATATATTAGTGATAATGCTGATGAAATATTAAGTTTTTTAGATTATTTAAGTGAAAAACAAGATTTTGTCGAAATATGCGATTCTGTTTGTAGTAATTTCTGCCAGACAACACAAATTGGAAATGTTAAATTGTTGTTTTCATTAATAAATCCAGTTAATTTTACTAGAGGAATGCGACAAGTATTTACATTAATTGACAACCTTAAAGAACATGGATTTATATCGGATAATTTTATAAAAAAACTTCCAAATATTTTGAATAAGAATAAATATGCTATTCAAGTTCTATATGAAAGATTATTGAAAAAAAAAATAGACGTGGAAAAAATAATTATTGCAAATAGAAATTACAATTCTGCTGAAGAAAAAACAAGTGTTGATGTAAATGATATACAAGATGTAGAAAGGTATTTCAATCAAAATAAAAATGCTCTTGATAGAACAGAAAAATATTTTTCTGAATACAGTTTTTCCGGTATTTTATACTATAATGATATAAACAGAGGATCAAAAAAGTTTAATTATTGGAATGACGTATCTTATCTGGATGATTGTTTAGAAAGCGGTGGTTTCTTACAAAATTATGTTCCGGCGGATATTAATATTGAATTAAACATTAATGTATCAAAAGCGCAAGGATTGACTGGAGTCAAATATCGCACGGAAAACAAAGATCATGATATTTATGTAGATTATTTAGATTTATGTTATTTTTTAAATAAAAGACATAATAGATTATCAGATGGTTCGATTGATGAACCAAACTTATCTAAAGAGGAAGAATTTCTTATCAATAATAAAATTGATATATTATCAAATATGAATAAATTGCTCGAAACTGGTGATGAAGTAAGTAAAATGAAATTCTATATTGTTGTTAAGCTATATAAAGATTTAATAAATAAGAAAAATTATGGATTAATGCCGAAAGTAAAAGATATATTTGATAATATCGATAGTGATCCAGAAAGCATCCAACAACTTTATACAAATATTATAAATAATCAAGATAATGCATTTTTAGAATATATATTAATGACTGGCAGTGATGATGAACAAGTTAAAAAAGCAAAAGAAGTATTACTGCAAGAGTTAAAAAAAATAAAAAGAAAAGAAGTATCATATATACAGCAAGGAGACAACGGGAAGAAATACGAAAACAAATTTGCGGCAAAAATGTTTAAATTATATTGTGATACAAGTAAAAAAGGAGATTTTGGTTTTAAAGAAGGACAAATAACAGCATGTATTGAAAATTATAGTAAAGAACATGAACGTTCTTCAATAAGTTGTATTAAAAATATATGTAATGATTTTGATGACGAAAAAAATATAAAATTATATATATCATTTCCAGATGAAATGTTTAGTATATTTTTCAATGACAATTATGCTGGTAAGCTATTAGATAATAATAGAGATGCCATGGTTATTGATGCAAATTTAGAAACATTTGTTAAATATTGTTGTGCGCCTGATAACTATGGAAAATATTCTATATTGTGTGATAAAAAAAGGAAATATTATGAGAATAATGATAATAGCGAAGCAGTTAAAATTTTTTGTGGTTATTTGAAAAAATTTAATAGACAGGACACAATTTCTGTTATAGAAATGGCAAATCAATGTTCAATAAAAGGATTAGATTTAATTGACCTAATAAAAATAATCAAAAACAAAAAAGACATTAACGAACAAGAAATGTTTAGATATATTTATGTTTTACAAAAAATATATCTAAGTTCAGTTCAGAAATCTCAAAGTATTTCATTAAATAACCTTTCTTCTGTTTTTGATATTTTGAAAAAAGTATATTTTAAAGAACAAAATCAAAAAAATGACAAAAACAACGATACGCTAACATATATTGTTTCACAGGTTGAACGAGATATTGACTATATTGTTAATATTTTGTCATCCAATGTACAGAAACTAAGTCAAAAGGTACGTATTTTAGAGGATAACTGTGGATGTAGACAATGTTTTTCTACGTTTTTAGAGAATTTTTCATCATTAATTTATAATTGTGAAAAAATACTAAAAGAAGAAGATGAAAAACAACAAATAAGATTCGATAAATCAAGCGTTGAAAAAATAATTGCAAAGGCATACTCAGAATATAATGAAATTATAAAAAAAAGTAAAAAAGAGTCAGGAACACAAGATTTTAACATTATAGGTAAAAAATTCAATCGTGTAAATGAGAAAGTTAATTTATTTTTCTCTAAAATAAATATCATGAAAATGTGCTATGTCGATGCAATGAAGAAAAATGACAGAACAAAACAAGCAACAATGATTAATCTTTTTGGAAAAGCATTACTTTTAATTCAAAATTATTCAATTGAAGATATCTGTCTTATTTTTAAGATAATAGGTGACGATAACTTGGTGACTGATTCAGATATATTAAACAAGTTTAGTTTTATTGTTGAGCACATTGAAGAATATAGAGGACAACCTACAGATAATTTATATAAACAAATTAGCGATTTGTACGACTTATCAAAAGGAGAAAAATATTTAAATACAGGATTAAAACATAAAGATTTGATGAAAATTTTAGCTCGTATCAAAACACAAAATAATGATACAAAAAATGTAATTAACTCTTTAAAAATTGTCAAAGATCAAATAATGAAAGATTTTAAAAATAATGTATCTAATAATGGTGGATTTTTAAAGAATAATATCATCGATAGAGTTGATGGTGCATTACTTAAGGTAGTTAATGGTTGTTCCGATTTAATAGATAAATTGTATAACAAAGATGATGGTAGGGCGACATTGGAAAAAGTAAATAAAATACTTAGTCAAAAAGACGCTCCTATTGAAATACTTTTTAAAAACGAAAGTATATTATTATTAGAAGAAAATATTGCCGATATGCAAGCAGTAACGTCATTAATTAACAATATGTTTTCACAACTAATGCAAGATCAAGGAACAGTTGAAATTATATTAGCTGATTATGAAGATAAAATGAAAAAAAAACAACAAATCAGTGATATAGATAGACTTAAATTTATTGCTGCTTTTCTAGTTAAACACACAAGAGAGCAAAATAAAACATTGCGTTGGCATCAGTTGACAGCCATAATGTTAGAAAATTTCCAAGCATTAAATTCTGCTTTGTCATTGAATGATGAAGAAAATTTACGTAATATTAACTTAATTCAAACCGGTGGTGGTAAATCGCTTACAATATTATTTGGTTTATTTGCGATGTTTGATCTAACCGCGTTTGCTGTAACTACAAATATGCTTCTCGTTAATGAAATGATGAACGATGCAGAAAAAAATTCTTTATATAAAAATCATATTTTTTATTTAGATGATAACCAAAATTTAATTGAAAAATCTACAAATAGAAAGGTACCAATAACTGAAATTTTAGAGATATTAAAAGATAAAAGAAATAAATTTTTTACAACGTATAAAGATTTGAGTTTCTGGCGACAAAAACTTTTGCGTGAGAGATCTGGGCTTGAGATAGTTGAATATTTAGAAAATCATGGTTGTCTCTTCTTGGATGAGGTAGATAGTGTTATAAATGCAAAAACATCTAATAAAATTTCCATGTCTTGTAGTGTTGATATAAAAAAATATAATGTAGCGCTATACATGCAGAAGTTATATGATGTTTTGAGTAAAAAAGGCGATATTGGTAATTTTAAGAGCATTATAGAAAATTTTGATCCTAAAAATAGTACTTCTTCTAATAAAGAAGAACTTGAATTTATAAGCGAGATTATTAAAAATACAAAACCAGAATTAGAAAAAATACCATCATTTAATGATTTAGATGACGGAAGTAAAGCATATATAATGAAGATGGCGATTGCGTGTTTTGATGCAAACAGAATGAAAGATGGCGTAGAATACACTATTACTACGAATGCTGAAACTGGTTCAACTACTATTTTACCAATAACAGGTGGTGAGCCAGATGAAAGTGGTTCTAGATTTGATCCACTTACGAGCATGGCATTGAAGGTAAAATTAAAATTAAATAATGGTTGCCATTTCGATGATATGTTAGTCAATACAATGATTGTATCAGAAGGAAACAATGCAGCAGTGGTAGATTATTTTAAGAAATCTTTTGGTTTTTCTGGAACAATATACGGAGCTAAAGAAATTTGGGGTAAAAAAGGATTTAAAGTTCGCAATATCAAAACAATGAGCGTTCCAAATATAAAAAAACTAGATTTGCCTTGTTCGATAACAGATGATAATAACAAAAATCCTGTTCTTGATTTTATATTCTTATGCTCTGCGCTTTCAATTAAAAATAATTTATCCACTTGTAGAGAATATTTAAAAGAAAAAATATATAAAATGGCAAAAGAATATTTCGCCGATGAAATAAGAATAGGAATAGAACAATCAAGTTATGAAGGTTTTGTCGACTTAATAATTAATAATATACAACAAGCGCCAAAAGACAGTTATTTTCTAACTTTCATGAGAGATAGCAATGAACTTGAAGCATTTCAAAAAAGACTGAAGAAAAATCTCGATGAAGCCAAAGAATATTTTAAACAAAAAAAAGTTAATTTTAATTGTCCAGAAATAATGGTTTTAGATAAAAAACAATATTTATTAGATGATCAAGTTATTAAGTCTAAATTAGGGAATAATGAAGATAATAATTGTTTTGTTTTTGCTTTACAAGATAGAGCAAGAGGTTTTGATTTTCCAGGATTTCCAACAGTATTGAACCAAGGTGGTGATAGCAAAGAAGGTACAAGGCAGAAGTTAGGAAGAACTGGAAGAAATGGGAAACCAGGAACTATCATTAATGCTTATGCCATTAAACAAGAAGATATATATTTATCAAAATATAAACTTAATTTAAAAGATAAACACGAAAATTATAGTAGCTATTATAGTTTCTATATGAATCAAATTGTGTTACAAGATGAAAAAGCAGAAGAAACAAGTAACTTATTAAAAGAAATCGCACAAAAAGCAGAAGATGAACGTTCAAAAAGATCTGTAAAAGATTTTATAGAAAAAGATCATTATTATAAATTAATAACATTTGTATCGTCTGCAATGTCGATATTTTTAAATATTGCTACTAAAAATTTAGACAATGATACACGTGATAAAGTATTCGATGCTTCTAATCAGATTTGTGGTAATTTTATTGAAATGATTGATAAGAAATTTAAAAATTTGCAAAAAATGGAAGATCATGAACGATTATTACAATCGTTTACAAACAGTGTTTATAGAAGTGATTTAGAAGAAATTTGTAAATTGTTATATAATAAATGTTGTGTTTTTCCAAACAATAGCGAAAGACAAAGTTTTCATGAATTATTTAAAAAGATGCTTGAAACGTACGATAAATTATCTGCAAGACAATATGAAGAAGTTAGAAGTAATTTAGAAGATTCAAAATATAGAGATATTGACCCACTTGAGGCATATAATAAAATGAATGAAGCTGTATTCAAAGAAAATAATTACAAACTAAATAATGACCAACGTTTTACTAACATTTCACAGAATAAACAAGAATGTTTATACACATCACTTGGTTGCGCGGACGCATGTGGATATAGTCTCAATCTTAGTTATAGCATTGAAAATAATAATACAATACGTATCTTGAAAAAGAAAATATTTGATAGTAGTTCTGCGCCATTTTCTTATAAAGAACGTTGTATTGTTTTGCTTGATGCTGGATATTTGAGAGACATTTCATCTATTTTGAATAGCGATAAAGTAAAAAAAATATTATCAACTTTACCAAATGATTTTTTGTTAATTGCTTCATCGCGTTGTGATGATTTTAACAGTACATTTTGTATACAACAAAGTTCACAAGCTAATGTTGATAACGTACTATATAATAATTTTGAATATAATAAGTCTACAAATTTAGTTGCAGAGGCCATTAAGAAATTCACTGAAGATGGAACTTTTGATGCAAGATATATTAATGATTTTGGTAAAAAATATGGAGAAGAATTTAAAAACAAAGTTAGTAATATTGAAAGTGTAGATTATTATTTGTTATTAAATAACGATACAGTGAATAAATACATCGGGTATGTTGAACGAGGTTTAAAAAAAGATGAACAAAAAACATCAATCGAGTTTACGGATGAGATAGAAACAAAAGCTGAAACAAATTATACTGACTTTCTAAAAAATATCGTAGAGCTTTCTAAATTTAGTTTAGAACCTTCAAAAGACGATTTTAAAAAGATTATTGCAGGAGAAAAATCTTTATTGTTCTTTTTAGACAAAAAAATTATGTCTTTTGTTGGACAAATAAGAAAATTAAAAGATGATATAGAAAATTGCGATGAAATTGAGTATATTAGAAAAGTAGAGTTAATGAAAGAAATTAACAAACTTGATTCCAAAGATAACATAATTGAGCTTTTAAAAAGGGCAATGCAAAATGTTGCATTTTCATCTCACATACAAGAGACTTTAAATGAATTTGATGTATTAAAAGGTGAGATAAATATAGACAATGTTGACGGTCCTGAAATCGAATTGCAAAAATTAATAGATAGTACAAAAAATAGTGAAGATTTTGCTGACAGTGTTAAAAATAGCAATATTAATGAAGATGTACATTTAAAGAAAACTTTATATTCAGGATATAATGATATAGTTAGTAATATTAATTATGCACGTAATAAACTTGATAAAATAAAATTATATAAAAAAGAATTGGAATTTATTAAAGATAATGAGTCATTTTTTAACGGTTTTTCAGAAAAAGAAATGGTTATAACATCTGATAAAATAAATAATTGCATCGAAAATTATAAAAACATTATGAATAATATTAATGCAGAAAATAAAGATTTCTTTTCCGAACGTCAAAAAGAACAATTAAGAGATGATGCTATAAATAAAAACATAAATAACGCAATTAATATGTCGTTTAACAAAATCAATAAAGTGTTGAATGAATTTACCTTGACATATAAAGATGATGCTGATTTCTCAGACATTGGAATTAACAAACGTGATATTGCATTAATTAATAATATTAAAAAACTTTATATCAAAACATTTAAGAAAATTAGTAAAAATGACGGTTTTGATTGGTTGGAAATAATTAAAGAAATGTATGATAAAGAAGATGTAGTCGATTACGATGATGAAGAAGATGTTAAAAAAAATATTAAAAATAAATATGATGCAGATTTAGCGTCTTTTAAAGATGAAGTAAAAACGTTATTACTAGGTTATCAAAATGATATAATTACCGACAGTAAAGAAAATGTTAGTGATGTTGAAAGAAAACTGCAGTTACCAATTGTTGCATATAATTTCTTTGAAAAAATGTTTAAATTCTTGCAAAAAAATTATAAGGAAAATTCCAAAGCTCATAATAAAGTAAAAAAAGAGATAATTACAACAATTGTTTCAGTATTTAATGTAATTAAATCAAATATTTATAATATTCACGATCAATTTAAAGATGAGTTGTCTGCTTTATTACAAAAAAACATACCGGAGTTTACGATTGATAGCTTTAATATTACAAATGAAACTATTAATGAATTAGATCAAGCTTTTGATAAATTAGATATAGCAACTTTAAGAGATATTCAAAAGGATCTTAGCGGTCTTGTGAGCGCTGACATGAGTAAGACAAAAGAAGCTATCAAGAAAATGGAAGCAAACATTAATGAACCTAATGTTGCAATGAAGATAGTTTATATAATATGCACACTTGGTTTGATATTATTCACGAAAAATGGTAAAAATATGTTTAAAAAAAAGGAAATCATAAAAGAGAATATAAAACTTAAAGAAGATATTAAGCCAAAACTTTATTTTGTAAAAAACAGTAAAAAACAAAAAGATATTAACAATACGCTTTCTACATTGAGTGTATCGATTGATAATGTAGATGTTGTTGATATTGATAATATTGGCAAAGATAATAAACAAATAACAAATAATGTTCAAGATAGCTTGAATACTAGCTATAACAGCATTAATTTAACTTAATTTATATTATGCTGTGTTTTTGCCCAATAATATGGTTTTTTAAAAATTTCAAAAAATGCAATAAATGCCGAAATGGTATGTAGCAAAAAGTAAAAAGGATATATTGCTAATATATTTATTTTGCTAATAATTGGTGTTTTTTGTTTTTGTTTTGTGATTAAAAAATATAAACATACACTTATAATACTGTAAATTATGCCAATGAGCAGACAAATATATGAAATAGTATATTTATGTAAAGACATTAAACTAAAAGATAATACAGGTAATAATAAAAACGATAAACCTGAAAATCCAATAATTACATGAAAAAAAATCATTTTTTTGATATCAAAAGTTTTATATTCTCCAATATGAGTAAAATAGGTTAGTAAATAACCTTTAATCCAACGAGTTCTTTGTTTTATAAATGATTTAATATTTGAAGTACACAATTCTTCGGTGTCACAATATAAATGTTTTATTTTAATTTTATTTTTGTCATATATAACAGATAGTTCAAGGTCTTCTGTTACGTTATAACTATCCCAATATAATTTTTCAAAATCAGATGTATATCTTATATAATTGCTGGTTCCGCCAAGAGGTAGAGTTATATTTATATCACTTAATGTTTTTAAGATAAATTTAAACCATATTGAATATTCAATATTAAAACATTTTGTTAATATATTCTCATTACTGTTATAAAACTGTAAACATGATTGTAATATTTGAATGGTTTTGTCTCTATTTAATTTTTCTGTTGCATACAAAAGTTGTTTTTTATCTGGAATATCTTCGCAGTCAAAAATAACAATTATATCACCAAACGTAAATAAAGCAGCTACAATACATGCCTTTGGTTTTGTTCGAGGTTCGAAATATGGTATAAAAATTAAAGTGAACGAATCAGGTACATCGATATTTTTTAAAATCTCTTTTGATTGATAATCGTCTTCTTCTAAAATTAATTTTATATCTAGTAAATCTTTTGGATATTCAATTGAATTAATAGAATTTATTAATTGTAGAATTGTATTTTTATTTTCATGGAATATTGGTATTAAAATTGTATATACTTGTAGTTTTGCTTTGTCTGAGTTGATATCTATTGATGGTGGTTCTTGGATTATATTTTTAAGGTTTTTACACGAGTAAAGAAGTAATGTATTTTTTATTGTCATACAGATGATGTAATATGTAATTACTAATAATTTAATACAAAGTGAGTTTATGAAACAAAGCGTAGAGATGAAAAATACTAAAATGATGCAAGTTCTTTTAAATTTTTTAACATTAAAATATTTTACACTTCTATGATTTTTTCTTGTATTTAAGCAGAAAGTTTTTATATAATCTTTATACAATTTAATTATTAAATTTGTAAAATCAGATTTTGATAAAACTATTATATTATCAGATAATGATTGTTCTTGGATACGATCTTTGTATGTAAAAATTGTTTTTTCACGATTATAAAAACATTCAAGTTGTTGTGTAGCAATTTTTCTAAAAGAATTATAATCGACATTTTTGTTATAATCAATTAAATTGATATCTATTTCATCTAATGTTTTTGTTTGCATGGTAATTTTTTAAGGAATATTTCACAATATGCAAACATTGCTGCTCCAATACATATACACATATCTGCAATATTAAAACATGGCCAATGATATTCTTTTATATGAAAATCAATAAAATCACGCACATAACCATAGTAAAATCTATCAAAAAGATTACCAATTGCTCCACTTAGTATTAAACAAATTGAAAATACGAAAAAATATGAGTATTTATAAGTATGTTTAGCTCGCAAACAATTTAATAGATAAAATATAACAAAAATGTTTAAAATAATTATAAAATATATTGCTACATTTGGATGTCCGCTTAATAAACCAAAACTCATACCGTAATTTTTAACTTTTAAAAAATTTAAGACTGGTATTATATAATATGCGGCAAGTTTTGCTTTAAAAGCAAAATATTTAGATATTAAATCCAATATTACAAAAAATATTATATTTGATAATATAAATATGATTTCATATTTTGTGATTAAAAATAATGATTTTATTTTTTTTATTTTAGTCATAATTTTAGTCATAAAAATATATAGTTAGTTATAAACTTTTAATTTTAAAACATTAAACTTTCTTGGTAAATTATTATTTTGAATACTATTTGTAATTAAAATTTCTTTAATTTTTAAACTATTTATCAAATTAACACTATTTGATGAGAAAATACCATGAGTTGCGCAAACGATTATATTTTTAGCTCCAAGTTTTAATAGTTGTTTTACTAAACAGATTATTGTTTTTCCAGTGTCTATTATGTCATCTAAAATTATTATGTTTTTATCTTTTACATTTCCAATGATAGATATTTCTACTTTATTTTCATTTATATGTTTTTTTTTACAACATATTATGTCTATATTTTTATTTTTTACTATATCGCTAAATCGTTTTGATGCACCGATATCTGGAAATACAATTACCGTATTGTCTAAGTTATAGTTTTTTTTTATGTAATTAATAAATAGTGGAATGGCACTTTTTACTATTAAAGTTTTTTGTTTATTATAATAAGTAATTTCTCCTTCTTTTTCTTTTACTGAAATTTTATTTAGTTTGCAATGGAACAGTTGTTCAATAAAACACTTACTGTGCAAATCATATGTGTATATATTTGATATACCGCATTGATTTATTACGTCTGCAAACATTTTACATCCAAGTGAAAGTTTCTTGTCATCAGTACTATCATGTCTTGTATATGGTAAAAATGGAGCTATATAGTTGATTTTTTTAACTTTATTTTGTTGCAAAACATTACAACAAAGCAATAATTTTAGTATTTCATTGTTAATGTTTCCGCGACTAAAACTTTGATATATCGATATATCATCATTTTCTATTTTATTATCTTTTACAAAAAATGCATTTTCACCGCATTTTAAATGTAGAAAATCATAATTTATTTTTTTACTTTTTTTAAAAATTTCACCATAATAATCGAGTAAAATATGTTTTTTCACTTTTCTAATAAATCTAATATTGAATGAAAACATTATATGTCAATAATTTTTAAATGTTATTTTTTAAAAAAATTATTTTTATGATTAATTAGTTCAGTTAATGTTTTATATACGCAAATATCATCGAAATCTGAGTTTTTCTCACCTTGATAGAATGTTATTTCTTTATTTTTTGATGATAAAAATTCATTTCTACCTATTATATTAAGATATGAATTTGAACCTATATTTATACAATTTTGAGCTTCATATTTTGTACTATTTGTTGCATTTGATGACGTTAGTTTCATTATTATATTTGGTTTTGATGTGTTATCATGTGGTTTACTAATTGAGCATGTTGATTTACCATTCTTACCATGAGATAAAATCACGTATGCAAAATCATTATTGTTTTTTACATAAAGGTCTGTTTGTGTATTTTTTACATTTATACCATACGGAGGAATATAATATTCTATATATTCTCTTTGCTTTTCTAATCCTTTTATGAACTCACCTTCGCCAATATTTGAGTAGAATGAATTATTTACTATATCATATAATCCAACTTGATTATCATCTTTTCTCACACATGGAACATAGTCTCTAACAAGAATACCATTTTGATATATTTTTAGATAATGAAGTCTTACACTGGAATTGCATGAATTATCTTCATTTGAGAACAAATATATTTGATCGTTTGGAAGATCACCAGTATATTTAGCCTCATCATTGTAGTTTCCTTTTATGGCTAATGTATCATTTAAATATGTTATTTCATATTCATTATTTCGTTGCGCTAATAATGTTTTATGTTTTGCTAAATATTTAGTTTCTCCAGCATTAAAATATGCAAATATATTATTATCTATATTTGAATACTCAAAAGAAAATCCATCTTTTTTTGTACTAAAAAAGCAATTTTTTTCGCTATTATCAAGAAGTTTTATAGGCGTTATATTGAATAATATTTTTAATTCTCCATCTCTTGGATTTATACCAGTATTTATAAATTGTTTCCCAGATGTTTCGATATAAGTTAGACGATTATAATTTTCTGGTATTTTATATTGTATCAATTTAATATTGTATGCTATATTATCCGTTTTTTCACAAAGCATTTCCGGATTTTGCGCTGATTTTGAAGGACAAAAATATTTATCATATGTTCCATTTTTTTGTGTTTTTTCAAAATATCCAATTTTTATAATTTCTTTTTCAGAATCGTTATGGTGATTGAATATACTATTCTTGTTTTTGGTAGTCATTATTTCTGGAACATAATATTCTATATAGTTTCCATATACATCTAAAACATCTTCTTCGTTTAATTTTAGTTCCTTAAAAGGGATTATACCGTAAAAAATTTTTGTATCTATGCCTATCTCATAAAGTTCCTCTTTCTTTTTATTTGTATTTTTATCAAATGTAAAATTGCTTGCGTAATAATATGTTTTTTTCGTCCAATTGTTGATGTTTTCCGTAATTTCTTTTCCGAAGTTTGTATCATTCCTTGTTATGTCGTATTTTGCTGGTTTTGGAAGACGTTGATATATTTTAAAATAATTATACAATGCTTCTTGTATTAATAGTATTTTTTGATTATTTTGCTTATATTTAAGGTTTTCAATAATTGAACGATAATTAGTTATAGATATTGATAATAATATTCCTATAACGGTTAATACGATCGATAATTCAATTAATGTGAAAGACTTTTTTATATTTTTTAAAAAAAACATGTCCACAATGAATAAAACATTTATAATTATAGTCAATTTACCCTTTTTTTCTTAAAAAAATCTACTATCATTTTTTTACAATCTTTTTCCATTATTGGATAGAATATTTCAGGTTTATGGTTATAGTTATTTTTATTATCATTAAAACACTCTTTATTGCTAACTATATATCCTGTTTTTTCACTTAAACAACCTATATATATTTTTTTAATCTTCGACAATATTATTGCGCCAGTGCACATCAAACAAGGCTCGAGCGTTACATACATACTGCAGTTAGTTAATCTATCTTTTTTAATTTTTTTTAATGCTTTATTTATACAAATAATTTCAGCATGTTGTATTGGATTATTTGTTTTTTTTGTTTTGTTGCAACTTTTTGCCAAAATTTCACCTGTTTTGTTACAAACTATTACGCAACTAACCGGAACTTCGTCATTTATTGTTTTTTTGTTACGTTTTGCCATATTTAAAGCGATTTTCATGTAATTATTAAATGTTTTATTATTTTTCATAATATTAAATTAAAATATATTTGTCCTTGTTCTTTTCGTTCTATCGATATTGTAATTTTCACTGTTTTTTATAATTAATTGTTTTGCGTTGTTTTTTTTGTTATTTTCAATAACGTCTAAAATGAATTGCTTATCTACTTCGTCTACTTCTTGTGCTATTTTTTTAAGTATTTTATAAACATTTTTTTGTTCATCTTTCTGATAAAATATCGTGTTCTCATTGAATGAAATTGTTGTTTTGTTGTTTGTGTCGTAAATATAAAATTCACCATCTGAACTATTATTTTTCGAATATAAATATACATTTTTATATAAAATTAACATATTTTTTTCGATATCAAAATAACCAAATTCGGATGTAGCTGAATTTTTACCATTAGTTGCGTTTATGTTGTCAGAGATAAATATATCGGTTGGTTGTTGTTCGTCATTGAAATAAACTTTTGCAAATTGAGATTTAATTATTGTATCTCCGTCGTTAAATACAACATTTTTGTTGAAAGTTGAATATTTTTCATCAAAAAATACTTCCATTTTATTTGACTTTATGTCATATACTTTTTCTTTTTTTTTATCTGCATCATTTTTTATATATTTTAAATGTGGTTTTTTCGATATTTTAAGATAATTTTTATCATGCAAAAATAAAAAATTATTCCCAGACAAAAATATGTTATCATCATTTATAGAGAATTTTTTTTCACTACTAATTTTTTTAGAAAATATTCCATTTAATTCTAATGTTGATATGTAATTATTTTTACCTTTATCTTTGTTTGTTAAAAACATAGGTTCTGGTACTGAAAAACTATTTTTAGTATTATCGATTAAAATTGTATTTGTTTTTCCTCGGTAAATTTTTTTCCTCAAATGTGGCGTTGTGATAAAACAATCATTTAATATGTTAAAAGCATTATCTTTTGTGTCTCCATCTTTTCCATCAATTATTAACCGTTCTTTATCTTTTAGAAAATAAGATATTTTTATCAACTTGTATATTATTGAAGAATTTTGTCTTTTTAATGACAAAGTTTTTTTAAAGTTTTTGTATATATAAATTTTTCGCGTTGTAAAACCTGTAAATATTAATGAAGATGATAGAAAAATGAACATAATTGTATTGACAATTATACATTTTTTCAGGAAATGATTCCTTTTCGTTATTTCAATAATATCTAAGTCTGACATCTATTTAAAATAAATTTCTTCTTGCTTTTTCAAAAGACTACTAAATAGTCAAGTAAAATTTGTGATTTTTAATAAAAATAAATATATTAGGTTTATAGATATTTATCTAAGCATAAAGCGGAAATGTTTTTCAAAAAAAATAAGAAGTAGCATTAATAATAATTATACAATGTTTATGATCGTAAAAAATATTACATGTAATAATGAAAGCAGGATAATTATTGATTTTGCAAATAATTTAGCATTAAATAATATTAATATTACTATTTTATGCAGATCAGTTGATACATATATACCATTTAATAAAAATATAAATGTAATTGAAAGTAGATTTTTTTATTGTTTTAATATTATTTACAGAATAAAAAAGTTTAGTTCAGCTGTTGTATGCGTTTTTGATGAAAATACATTATCTATAATGAAGTATATTAAATACTTTGTTAAAGTAAAAATTATTTATTTTGCAATCAGGGCACCAAAAATAAATAAGAGATTTAGGAAAAATATTAAAAATGTTGATCTTGTATACTCAATGTCGGAAGATATTAGTGTTTTTTTTATAGAAAAATTTCTAATTAGGACAAGACATATACGTCAATTTAATATTCCAGTTGATACTGATGTTTTTGATACAAAAAAAATAAGCCATGAGCGTATTAAAAAGATAGTTAAAAAAATCGGTTTAGACAAATGTGAAAAAAAAATATTATTTTACAAATGTAATAATTTAAAGTGTATTGATATAATGATACAAGCTGTTAATAAAATAACAAAAAAACGAGATGACTTTATTTTTATCTTTGAAGTTGAAAAGTTAAAGATGACTGAAATTTTTGAAAAAGACTATTCAAATCTTAACTGCATAAAGTTTGTTGATGGAATTGTAGATGAGTCTGCAATGCTTTCAGTATCTTATGCTGTTATATGTTTGTTAATAGATAATGATTATTCTTGTGAAAACACAATACGTAAAACAGAAATTCTAGGAGTTCCTTTGATTATTTTAAGTAAAAAAGATTTTTTGCCAGATGTTATTGAAAATAAAATCGGTATGTATGTAAATTATGACAATGTAGAAGATATATGTTTAGTGATTGAAAAAATATTGGATTTATCTGAATTAGAATACAATAAAATGTGTCAAAATGCTATTTCATATGCAAAAAAATATTTTATATCATATGACGTATATAAAGATGTTATTTCTGATATTAAAAAATTAACAAAAAATACTGAGATTATTAATTGTTGACAATAAATTTTTAAAAAAGATTTTCTTATAAATTTTTATATGTCTGTTTTTTTGTCAGGTATTCAACCAAGTAGTTATAGTTTACATTTAGGAAATTATTTGGGCGCTATACTAAGTTGTAAAAAAATAATAAATAACCTTAAATCAAATGATAGATTTTATTTTATGATAGCTGATCTGCATGCTTTAACGAGTGTGCATAATTCAACGTCATTAGCTAATAATATACAGCAATTAATTGCCACTTATATGGCTTGCGGAATAGAATCTAATGATAAAATAATTTTTTTTCAGCAATCTACAAT
>AUXO011192577.1_pt1 | contig 26876 bp, 26 predicted proteins | sample 768731 | NCBI WGS metagenome assembly AUXO01 (sample SAMN02715735, study PRJNA202380) | gut metagenome | biome: sheep rumen | host: Ovis aries | place: New Zealand: Palmerston North
CCCGCATGCGAAGGAACTCCCGTAACTCCGCATTCAAATCAATTCTTTCTGCCATTTCTAATGGATTTTTAGTAGTAATTATTGTTTACCTCTTGCCTCAATGCAAAAGGATCGCAAAATTACTGCTAATCCACTGAATATCCGAGTAAAAAATGGCAAAAATATGCATATTTTTAAATAAAAATTTGCATAATTATAAGAATTTATGTACCTTTGCGGCCAAAAATTGATGGCATCTGTGACTAATTTGGATTTCAGCAAACCAATACCATTCTTTACCAGTAGATCCGGTAAGAATGGTGTGCAAACCATCATCGAAGACTCTTACGAAACAGTCTCCGAACAAACATTACGGCTATGGTATCAGGGATTGTGTTCTGAAGAAGAACTGCAACGGGTCTTACATGTATCTAACGCACAGGATTATATCTTACGGACCACCATAGACACCATATCCGCAGACGCAAGATTATGCAGAGTTATCCAGAAACATCGAAGAGTCTTGGGTTCCAAGTGGTCCTTGGAGAAATATCTTTCTCCTATAACAGCAGGTTACCGATTTTATAAGAGGCACTTACCGGGTGAGATCCGCAATCAGGTAGATAGTGTTGGTACCGGGTGTATCCTATCCAATGATCTGAACGGTATTATTTTTGATTCTCAATATGGTCCTTGCTCAACTATCAGTTATTCTCTCAAATACGTTGTTGAGTTTGCGTCATTGGCTCTAATGCCATCAGACATTCCTATGGATATCAAGACAGCGGCTATGCGGATTGCAGTTAGAACTGCCTTAGGAACAGAAGCATTGGATTTTGATTTGGATAAGAGGGGCATCATACCCCGTTCTATTAAGGAAGAGATCCATAAACCGTTTCCATACATCTGCGCCTTCATTGCCGGACATGAATATGGCCATTTCCTGAACGGAGATGTCACCCCGCAAAACCTTTATAAAACTTTTCACAACAGATCTCCCAAAGATAGAACTTCTTCATGGATAAGTGAGATCTACTATAGCTCACACGAGAAAGAATTAGCAGTTGACCTTTCTGCAATTAATCTACCACGTTTTAGCGATAAGGAGTATTCTTCGTACTATTTCTACGCTCAACTTTGGTTCTCTATGCTCGCAATTATTGAAGCAGCGGAAGACTATATTTTCCCGCCCATGAGAACACCATCGCATCCGTCAGCTAAGATTAGATACAAAAATATCTTGGAGAAAGCCAAGAAACCATATGATTTCAAAGAGAACGAGAAATTATATAGGGTCAGTATGCCGAATATGATTAATTATTGGTCCGATTTTATCATCAATGATGTTGGCCTTCATTTCGACTATTATGAGATGTATGGTTCCGCCTATCTCGCAGAACCAAACACGGAATGGAGAGGCAGAGAACTAATTGACAGAGTGGACTATTGAACTTGATGGTCTATTCAGTCACGTTTATATGTTTCGGCTAACTCGTCAGACATAATATATAAATGTCTATGCGCACGCGTACATGCTACATACAGTTTATTTCGAGATGAAGGAGGCAATTGTGCTAATGTATGATTTTGAAAATGCTTATGTGCTGTTTTATAGAGAACCACACAAATATCCTCAAAATCATCCATTCCTTTCGATGCACCCCAATTAATGGCATTAAACGCATATTTGTAATTTTCCTTAAACACTAATTTCACAATTTGGTCATTCAGCAAAATTGCATTTGCAGACTCGGCATCATCTATCACGATTACTTGCGACTCTTCTGGTGACAGAGATTCTATGGCTATTCCTATGGCATTTTGGACAAAGTCACACACCTGCTTGGTGCATCGGTAACTTTTTGACAATGTAGTTACATCTATTGTCACATTATCCCAAGTCTTATGATATTTCTTAAAATCATCATATAGAGAGGTGTGCAAATTACCATCTACACTAGTATCAAATGTATGTTGAAAGAAATCTCCAACTAACATTGTCTCAATATTAAGGGGTAATAAAGCGTGGATAAAATCAAAATCATGCCCCGCCAAATCTTGAACCTCATCGAAATAGAGATGATCAAAATACTTCTCTATCCTATGCTTTATATCCAGCAAATGGAATTTATGGCAGAATTGCGAAATTCGATTATGGTATAATCTACCCTCCCGCGTTATATAATACGATGCCTTATCACGAGGAATCCTTAGAGTACTTTCATCCGGTTGTTTCCAATATATACCTTGGGGGTTCAGATCTATCATCGCGAACGGCAAAAAGCATATATGATAAAGAAACACATAATACGACAGTAGAGTAATGTTAGACGGAAAATAACCAAAACGCTGAATAATCTTACGTTTTAAATTTGCCACGTTGTTAGTAGTGTACGTAACAATCAAGAATCGCTCGCCTTCATTCAACTTGCTCACCAAATAGGTTGTCTTACCAGCTCCGGCGACAGCCAACATTAAGACATTATCCATCCTATCGCGTCTTGTATGTATTGCGGAATCACCATAGCGTTCTCAGATAACAACAACTGATAAGCAGCTTCCGATTTATTATTCAGCATATACTCCTGTTCTGATAATTTTCTTACTCTGGGCGAGAACAGTTCATCGCATAATGCTTTATTATCGTTATATACACATACCTCAAATGTATATCGGTTATTATCGGCATCTGCGAATATTGCTATATTTGAAAATCGTCCATTAATATATTCCTCATAACTTTGATGAATGTTATCTTCGTAATTATGATCATTATCAGTTATAACTGCCGTTTTGATAGATAGTCGGCGAGCTATTTCCAAATATCGTTTGAAGCATTTTCCATCAACCGCTATAACAGCTACTCCATTCTGTTCTAAAGTCTGTCCGGTCACCGCTTCAAAGAATTTATCCATCAATATATATTCAGCATCACCCTCCACTAAGATGGCTTTTCGTGATAGTACGAATTGAAGCAAATTATTATCCGGCGCCTTCATAAAGAATTTTGCCGTCTCTTCGCTTATCTCATTCAACCTGACCGACCTATTAGCATCGTTGCAAAATAGTGTACAAGCACGCAAATTAATACGAGTAGCAATCATATCGCTATGAGTACTGATAAACAATTGCTTGTTGGTTGTCGCTCGTATCTGACGAAGCAACTGAAGCATCTTGCCATAACTTAGGTGATTCTCCGGCTCCTCAATCAAGATTGCATCTATGTTATCATTTGCATTTTTTAGGGCAAGTTCCGTTTTTATGAAGCATAACTGTCCTGTGCCCTTATTCTCAAGTGGTACCCCCTGATAGTGCAAAGTTAAAGCTGTCTCGATATTATCCGTGCTATTATCTTTAACGGAATAAGCACTGGTTCCATCCTTACTCGGACTAAATTGCGCTAAAGTTGTTCGAGCGAATTGCTCTTTTAACAGATGATAGTTATGCTTTATTTGCAATCGTTGCTCATTCGTGGTTTGAGAGCGATACATAGTTTGCACATATTCGTTCATAGCATAGGGATTGCCGATGGCAGAATGGTCTATCATCAGTGTGCCATGCTTCCTCGTATAGCCATTGTAAGGATCTCCTGAAAACGTATGGAACTCTGTTTTGTAGAATTCAAATGGAAAGACGGCGCCTTGTGACATTAATACATTTCTTATCATCGAGCCATACCCATCATCTGGATGACATTCCATTCGTAATCCATCGCACACTCTATGCTCCCCGTTATTCAGTCCATTCAAATCCAGTTGGTGTGTATCCGCAAAGTATAATTCAACGCTCATAATCGGCAAATCTTCATATGCCCGATTACTTTCCATGAATTCTCGCACTGCATCAGCATTGAATAATCTATCCAAACCTATATCCTCTATTCTACGCACACTTCCTCGCGAGACAAGATCTATTGCTTGTAATATAGAACTCTTGCCTGTCTCATTGTCCCCGATAAAGATATTGAACGATTCATTACATGGTATCTCTATACATCGAAACCTTTTGAAATTTTTAAGAACTATTTTCTGTATCGTTTTCATGGTTAGTAAATCATTTATTCAAAACTGGTCATATCCTATCCCCTGTAGGTGTTTACACAGTCCTATCCCCTGTAGGTGTTCACACCGTCCTAGTTCCTATAGTCCCTCTTCACCATACACTATACACTATACACTATACACTATACACCATACATTTATACATCCATACATTCATACATTGCGCGTAGCGCATCATACATTCTTTTTCTCTTTCATCGCCCTTATAATTGCCGTAATAACCCGAAATAACTCTTCTGCGTTCAGCATCAATCCCTTAAATTCGTTGTCATCTATGTATCCGCATTTGTGTATTAATGTCAGCCAATATTTCGTTTCATTTGCTTCCTTTTGCGCGATTCCTAATTTATGTACGTAGTCAGCCTCACTCTCTGCATACATAGCTTCGCTGTATAACGCTCCTATCGCACTTGCGCTTCTATCTATTTGATCTGCTTTGTTGTACTCATGGTGCTTTTTATTCAGCGCTTTTCTCAAAGCATCGATCTTCACTGCAAATGCGATACATTTCTCTTGTATCTGTCTCTGTTGCTCATTCATATCTTATACATTCACACATTTATACATTCATACATTTATACACCATACATCTATACATCGGCATAGCCGCCATACATCTATACATCCATCTATACATCAATACATCTTATACATCCATACATATGCCCCGCGTCCTAACCATTAATCCCTCCGTCCCGGCAACTGATCAATAAATGTCGTCTTTACTAATTCAAACGCACGAACCGGATCAAACGTCTGCCCATACCGCAGCAGTCCTTCCGTGTCCCCAAGAAACTCCGGATCCTGCATTTTGTCCGTCATGTTCTGCATGAACTGCTTGTATGTTGGCTTGCTCTCCACCACAAAATCCATGTACTCGTTGTACGCACGCAGCACGTTCTCCACGTTGATATCCGCTAACGTCAGCGCTTGATACAAATCAAAGAGATCTCGTCCCTTGCGACGCTGATACAACGCACGCAACTTCGTCCCAATCAGTTCATCCAACTGATACGTCAGCAACTCTGCTTCGCCATTATACCACATATTCTCCACCTTAAACGGCACCTTCACCAACGGCAGAATCGAGAAATGCTCCTTGCAGTTGATCTCCACTTTGATATGCAGCGGCACAGACGGAAGTCCCTCCGACTGCACCCGAAACAGCAGCGTGTTGTTATGCCGCTTCTGCTTCACTACCGGTTCACCCAGGAACGCCAATTCCTGACGCAGATGGATATACGTCTCCTTGATCGGCTCAGCCGTAACTTGCACCAAATCAATGTCTTCGCTGTATCGCGGTTGCGGTTGGAGGTACAACTTATGCAAAGCCGTACCACCACGAAAAGCCAAATGCGTCGCCAAATACTCATCCTTGTATATCTCCGTCAACGCACGACATATCAGCAAATCCTGCTCCACTTGCTCCTTCTCTTTCCATGGAACCACACTGCTCCACTCCGTTATCGCAAACTCCGGTATCATATCTCGTCTATCTCTATTGATTGATTATCAATTATTTTCCATCGGTTCTCCACGTACTCCGTCTCTGCTTTCGCCGCTTTCAGCACCACTTTACGGAACGGCCTACCCGATGCTTTCAGCAAAGCATACAACTCCTCTGCCGCTTGTTCTTCCTCCAGCACATGCTCCAGAATGTACCCCAACCGCTGCACTATCGGCGTGTTAAAACTGTTCAGCAACTCCACCGGCTGCTCACTCCATCGCATCTCTTCCACCAACTCTGCCAGTACCGTTGCAGCACGTGTCAACCCACCTATCTTTTGCTCGAATAGTATCAGGTCCAGAGCCGTAAGGCACGGAGACGACACGTTCACCGTCCCCATCTGTGTCTTGAACTGCCGCATGAACCCAACCGGTATCTGCGCTTTGCGATGGAACTCGATGTCTATCCCTTTGCGATAAATCGAACGGATAGGTCCTCCATCCACGATACAGTAGAATGTCTGCACACGCTGATGACTCGCCCCATAGAACGCAGCGGCATTCAGCAGTCCCACGTAGTACTGCCTACCCATGAACCGCATCAACTGATCAATGTAGAACATGGGAGGAACAACCCCTTTGAGCCGGTATTCTGTCGGAATAATCACAAAGAAGTTCTGCCATGGAGAATACAACACTCCTCTTTTGCCTATCAGCCAGAGTGTTTGAGTAACTTGCGTTTTAGGCAAAGCGGGGAATGCTTGGTCTATATCACTCCGTGCAAATGTATACCGTCCATGGTATGACTCATTCTCTACCCAGTCGGCAATTGTCCTATTTTCAACTTCTCTATTCATGTAATCCAAATGCAAAAATCTCTATAATCAGTATATTTTCGCATTTCCGCTGCAAAGATACAACAAATATTTGGAATACACAAATTTTTTGATGAAAAAATTAAAAAAGCCGCCCCGAAGGACGGCTATACACCATACATTTATACTTTTATACATCTATGCATTCATACATTGCGCGTAGCGCATCATACATCCATACATCCATACATTGCGCGTAGCGCATCATACATCCATACATCCATACATCTATACATCATATCTACATATCCGCCAGTGTCAGCAACCTGGTTTCTACTTGATACTTATGCAGATCCGTTTGCTGCAGATACTCCACCTTCTGCATAAACAGTTCATGCTTATAGTCCTCCTTCTTGCGCTTTACCTCTGCCACCAGTGCCTTTTTGCCTTCCACAGGCAGCGCGATGATATCCACTTCCGCGTCAATCGTTTGCCCCTTGTACACAATAGCCTTACTGCGCCACCATCCATTGATCTCACGCCAATTGTGCGACTCGGCCAACTGCTGACGGAAGTAACGCTCCAGCATCAAGCCGGAGTATGTCTCATAGTCTTTCATAGCCAAATATCTTAGGCCTTCGAAATTCTGAATCTCTATCATCGAGCGGTTCTTCTCTACATATCGAAACCAGAACCGCAAGAAGTTATCGTTCAACGCATACTGCACTGTGCGACTATCAGGCTTAGCAAATATCGGACGCTCTTTACGAATCACAGTATAGGTCTCATCCAAGGCCTTCAGATGTCCGCCTACCGAAATTCCACCTAACCTTTGCTCAATCTGCGCTTGGGTAGTGAATCCGGAAGCTATCTCTTGTAGTATCGAGAAGTACGTCCCGTAGTTCTTGCCAAACTCGCTCACCAGCAGCGTCCGTCCTTCTTCCACAAAATGCGAGTTCTCCGAGAAAAAATACGCATACATCTGTTCTTTGTTCACACAGCCGTTATCCAGCAGCCATGTCATATACTTCGGAACACCACCTGTGATTGTATAAAGCGCCAGCAAATCATCGTTCGTGTAGTTCGGATTATAGTCCGCCAGAATCTGCTTGAGCACTTCCGAGCGGAAGGGTTGCAGGCGGATAATATGATCTGCTCGGTTGAACAACGGCTCGTCTTTGTCCATGAATATCTTCTGCATCAGCCGGTATGCCGAACCGCTTATCACTAAGTTAATGTGCGTCTGTTCGCGATACGAGTCCCAGAGATTTTGGATATCGGAGAACACACTCGGGTTGATATTCATGAACTCTTGGAATTCATCCAACACCAGCGTGAATGCCTGATGCTTGCCTTGTTCGAACAAGTGGCGAAGGAGTGCCACAAACGATGACAATCCATCTGGGATGTACATGTCTGTCTGCTCATGCAAGTTATCAATGAGCGTACTCACCAGTTCCGACTCACTCTTACGCGCAATGAACAGGTACAGCATATCGCCATATTCGCTAAAGGTATGCTTAGAGAGTACTGTCTTTCCGATACGTCTGCGTCCGATGATAAGCGTCATCTGACTCATATTCGTGTATGCCAGTTGACGTATTCGTCTTAATTCACTTTGCTCCTTTTCTCTGTTGTAAAACTTCATATTATATGATTTTGAGTTATGCAATGGCCGTTAATTCAATAGCGGTTGCAAAATTACAACAAATAATTTGAATGTGCAAGATTTTTAGCAAAAAAATTTAGTCTAAGCTCGCTTAAGCGTGATTTTGTTGCTAAAAAGATTGGCGTTCGCTGAATTTTGCGAACGTAATTTCGGGGGAATTGGTTCCACCAAGGCGGAGTCCGAAGTTACAACATTTAAATAAGACCGTGCCGAAGTTACTACAAATATTTTGCTTACCTTGCTTGCAATGTCGGTGTCCTCGAAATACTGCATTTGATTATTTAAATTATACAAATATTTTTTTTAAAATCTTCATAATGCTTGCATAATTTAAGTTTTTTTTGCAAAGTATTTGCCATTCGCACGATTGTGAGTGAACTCCAACCGTTGACTCAGTCCATCCATTCTGATTCCGTAGTATAGAATCTCACTACAACTGATATGCAAGGAGGGGTACAAATTGTCCCCCTCCTGAAATTCGTCCGACGTTGTCGGAATTTTTTCATCTGTCAATTCCCTAATTCACTCATTCCCTAACTCATTAATTCCTTAACTCATTAATTCTTTAACTCATTAATTCTTTACCTGCTATATACACAAAAAGCCGCCCCGAAGGACGGCTATATACTTAGATATCACTCATTACTTCCCCACAAAAGATAAGAACCAATTTACAAACTCATTATACTTATTCAATTTTCCGCCACCATTATAATCTTCGTTATATATTTCGACAAATCACACGCATATACACAAAAAAAGCCCCGGCAATGCCGAGGCAATATTCGTTTTGATCAATCATCCACATCTACCATTATTCCCTCTCCGATCATGCTCTTCAACGCATCACTCATACCGGTTCAAACTGCAAAGCACCCATGGCTCGAGATCCGATGAAACATAGTTTCTCTACCGGATTCATACTTCCGGCTGCACGACCTTGCGATGTTAACCATGCATCAATCACTATCAACTCTTCCTTCTCTTCTTCAGAGTTGCGAGCTTTGTTATCAATGCCCCAAACTTACCATACCGATATCCCTTCACGTCTATCACCACTACTCCCTTATACTCATTCAACGTGTGTAATCCCAACGAATATCGCTTATTGGGCGACTCAATATGTTTCACCGTCTCTAACACTTTAACGCCCTCATTACCTAACTCTAGTCGCTTTATATCAATCGCTCCACCATAGGTGGTTTCACAATTCTGCGCCGGATAATAGTATTGGCCCTTATACTCAAACACAGCTCCACCCATTCTTGAATTAGGTTTATCCGATCGTATCTGTTGAATTGGCACAAAACGTTCATTCTGAGTATTCCATCGATATATATCCAAGATCTGATCACCATGAGCTGCCGTGAAGAGCAACGGTTCGCCCAATGCCTCTGTAATATACGAATCCCACACCACGTCATCGCAAATGGTATTCACGAAACGCAATGACTCCGACTGCGAATCATATTCATATAGACATAGCTTACTTCCCTTCGCGCATTCTGGGTATACATAGATATGACCATCGTGCCTCCATATAGCCGGAAAAGATAGATGATAAGGTTGTTCTAATAATACTTTCCGTGACAATATCATAAATGAATGTCTATCTATATGTAAAAGCGCAATGATTCCTTTATGTATCCTATACGGCATCTCTTCCACTAATAGCAATATCTCATCATCAGTCACATCCAACACAAACGGATCTGCCATCCAGCAGTCTCTCGGCATCTTTACCCAATCTACCTCAAGATGATCCGACTCCATCACGGCGTCCATTCCTCCTCGCACAAACCCCAATGACCAATTATACGCAGTGAGACTCTTTTTTAATTTCTTTAACATACAATCAATAAAGGTTTATCAGTTTTTGATTTATCACATGTGCATCCAACCCATCTGACACAATACGATCATTACCTTTCGTTTGGGTAATTGCAAATGCTTTGTCTATAAGCGATGCGAGTTCTTGGGCATCACGAGTCTGCGCGACAAAGCAGCCCTCGACTCCACTCGTTCGTTCCGCGATGTCACCCACATTAGTGGCTACGATAGGCCTCGAACAAGCCATTGCCTCCTTAATCGCATTCGGACTTCCTTCCCACTTACTCGTCATCAGCACCACATCCGCTGCATTATACCAATATGGTGTCTCTTCGTTCGGTGTATTCTCAAATGCATGTAACTTAATCTCTAACTCTCTAACTCTCTCATTCGCAAATTCTTTCACCGCAGCCTCCGCCAACGCATAATCTTTCTCCGGTCTCGCAGCATTAGCCGGGAAAAGAATATGCTTCCTCTCCGGATCCCAACCTAGGCGCTTTTGACATTCCGATTTAGACATTGGCCTGAACCGTGCCATATTCACTCCATTCGGAATAACAATTGCTCTCTTTATCCCCAACGACCGATACATATCATTGGATTTCACAATTATGGATCTCCATCCTCCGAAAGCGGCAAACACGCGGATGATGAACTTATACCATCCGGCTGCTTTCACATCGCTACCCATCAATGACACCACCAACGGTTTCGCCCCTGCTAATGAAGCGACAAAAGCTGATAGCGAGTAATGCGCATGAATAGCATCGTACTTATGCTCTTTCATGTACTTCCGCAGCGGCTTCACGTTCTTCAAGTACCCCTTAATGCCCTTGCCTTTAATCAGGAAGTAATCCACCGTTACCCCTTCTGATACCAAAGCATCCCCTTGGTTCTTTACAACAGGACTTGGAGCACCTTGGTTACCGGATGCGACAAATAAAATTCTCATCACTTCAAGTTGTTATAGTACCATTCACAGGCTTGCTCGAAACCTTGCAACGCACTAAACTTCGGATCATATCCGAGTATACGCTGCGCCTTGATAATCGATGCCTGGCTATGCGGTATATCTCCGGCACGGTTCTCGCGATATGTAGGTTCTACGGAAGCGATAGCAGGATCATACTTAGCCAGATTCTCTCGCAAGCATCTAAATAAATCATTTAGCGTCGTGTTGCCTCCATACGCCACATTGAACACCAGATCCACCGGTGCATTCTGCGGCAAGTTCATGTTATACAGCGACGCACGCTCAACGATCTCATCGTGCGACACCGTCGCAGCCAGGTAGTTCGCTTGGATCACATTGTCGATATACGTGAAATCACGCGAGTACGATCCATCCCCATTGATGAACGGACTCTCATGGTTAATCAGTGCCTTCACCCACAACGGAATCACCGCAGCATACGCGCCATTCGGATCTTGCCGACGACCAAACACATTGAAGTACCGAAGACCTATCGTCTCAATCCCGTACAAAGACGTGAACACATTCGCGTACAACTCATTCACGAATTTCGTAATCGCATAAGGCGACAACGGACGTCCGATGTTATGCTCTATCTTCGGCAACTCCTTGCTGTCTCCGTACGTCGAACTCGATGCCGCATACACGAACCGTTTCACTTTCTCATCCCGCGCAGCCACCAGCATGTTCAGGAATCCGCTGATGTTCGTCGAGTTGGTCGTGATCGGATCATTGATGCTTCGCGGCACCGACCCCAATGCCGCTTCATGCAGAACTACGTCGCAGCCTTTCACAGCCTCACGACAAGTCTCCAAATCACGTATGTCACCCTTAATAAACTTGAAGTTCTGCTTCTTCATCAACGGCTCGATGTTATGCATAAATCCCGTACTCAGATTATCCAAGCACACTACATCGTAACCGTTGTTTACAAACCATTCACATAGGTTACTACCGATAAATCCGGCGCCGCCTGTAATTAAAAGTTTCATATTTAAATATTGCAATTTTTAGCAGGTAATACTATGTTTTCACCCCAGACAAAGTCCCACTTGTCCGGATGGAATGGCACCATTCCGCCATGATGGAAGAAGGTATATTCACCAAAGTATATTTTCCCATCTACCTCATACAAATCGACCCGCACTTCCGGTAATCCTTTCGATAATTTAGATGCCAACTCTTTCATCTGCTCAAACATTTTCGGCTTCTCTATCTTCTTAGCCGACATCGGATGTTGTTGCACAATTCCTAAATCATTAAAGTCTGCATCGAAATAATTGAACTTCACTTCTCCACCACTCTGCCGTTCCGTTGCAATGAATAGATATTTCACGACTCCATCAAAGCAGAAAAACTTATAATCCCGCAACTCACCGGTAGCATCTTCCAGATACTCCTCAGCTAAGACACACCGCTCTACGTCCTTATACGGCCACTCACGCCCAGGGATAGAAGTGTCGCGCCGCAACGAAGCATTGATTTTCTTAATCCATCTTCCCTTATCTATCTTTGCCTTATCCTTGCATATAAACACACCGTTATTGCCACTATCATGGTTGGTCTTGAGCACAAATCGATCAGGCAACTTATCCCACTCAATATCTTCTCCTCTATTCCATACCCCAAGACACGGCACTACATACTCACTCCCGGCCCGCTCACACACCATTTCCTTCACGACGTACTTGTCTACCAGCTTTGTCCATAGCGGGTCACGATAGTAAAGCTTTAGCCACTGCAGTTTCTCATTATACCGCTGCGGATGGCATAAGTTCAGTCGATATCCACACTCCAGTCGGTATATCCAACTTAAATAGGTTTTATCTGGAAGACAACCACCAAATCGATATATCAAAGCAGCAACAAAATGCTTCGGATTATGCATGAGCGAATGGATCGCATTATATATAGGTCTCTTCATATTAACTATTCTTTAATGCATCCATCAATCTCTCTCTATGCGATTCGCATTGAATAAGGTTATGAATAAGCACATATTTGCGCCGCATAAACGAATGCAACAAATGTTTACGGAACAAGAACCGCATCAACTTCGACTTATATGGCTCAATATACGCACGGTATTTCATACGTGTACTGCGCTTTAGTTCTTCATAATTAGCAGCCAGCTCTCCAGGGTTTGCAATAATCGCATTCAGTTCCTCAATACGCTTTTCAAATGTTTGTTTCTCCGCATCGTTATATAGCAACACCTTCGGCTCGGCATCGCACTGATGATAGGGTATCAACACATAGCCTGGTCCATTTTTAGACAACGTCAAATCCAACACATATCCCTCATTCCAGATACTATTGCGTTTTGACCGATCAAAGCACAAATTTCCCAATCCATAGAATATCGGTTTACCTTTGTACATCTCATATCCGGAATAGCAATGCTGATGATGGTTCCCTACCGCATCCGCACCGGCATCAATAAAGAACCGATATGTTTCCTGCATTCTCGGTGTCGGCAACGGATAGTGCTCCACTCCTCCATGCACGATGACTAGTACATAATCGGCTTTACTTTTCGCTTCCTGTATGGCATAGTACTGCTGAATCGGATTGAGCGGATTGCTGCCGCTATGTTCCTCCGTCGCGATGGACGATTCATGCTCACAACAGTTAACTATAGCCAACGTCTCTTGCCCTATCTGCTTATACAGCACTGCCGCAGCATCTTTGAGATTAGCCCCACCGCCCACATAGTCAATGCCACGCGACGTTAGTTCAGCCAAGGTATTGAGCACGCCATCATCGCCAAAGTCGCGGAAGTGGTTGTTGGCCAACGTCACGCAATCTGCACCAATCTCTTTCAGCGCCTCTAATGCATGTGTATCGGCATGCAGATGTGGACCATTCTTCACGATTGGTTTCTCTCCGCCATGCACTATAGGGCACTCCAAGTTCACGATGCTATAATCCGCTTCCGCGAACACTGGTCGCAATGCCTCCACCGCAGAGTAATCACCATGAGCGAATGCTTCTGCAACTCTTTCGTTAGGTACGAAGTCTCCTGCTATAATTAACATCATATCTTAATCCTTTCTATAAATATGCGACAGTGTCGCTATATAGTTTTCTATAGAATATCTTTCTCGTACAAAAATGCTGTTGTGCTGACACTGCTGTTTAAACTCATTTGATGATATTTTGATATCTTCTAACAGTTTAATGATCGCCTCCGCACAATCGTCTACATCTTTGGAACGATAGTAGGTCACGTAGTTCGATTCCTCCTCTCCACAAACCTCCTTCATAACAGGATAGTCATTCACAACGACCGGCAATCCAGCTGTCATCGCTTCAACCACAGCAATACCAAATGTATCATGATCTGTACTATATACGAACCCATCCATCTGCTTCAACAACTCAGGTACATCTCCACGTCCTCCTAAGAAATGTACATTTGTCATCTTGTTTTCATCGCATACACGCACGCACTCATCATATATATACGGATAATCCTCACTTCTCTTCCCAATAAAATAGAAATCATACTCTAATCCGCTCATCCGCCCATCCGCTAACCCTTTCAACATTGCTAACGCTCTAACAAGCGTCCGATGATCTCTCCCTTCCACAAAGTTCCCCACCATGCACAACTTAATCCTCTCTTTTACGCCGTACACATTACACTCTACACCATCAATCTTAGCGAAATCGACCCCATTAAAAATAACATGGCACTTCCTATCGTCAATCCTCATCTGCTGCTGATACCATTCCTGCTCATACTTACTCACAAAGCATACTTCATCTGCCATACGGATACTCATTCGGCAAAGCCATCCGTTGATTCCTCTCATCGAATAGAAACCATGAAAGGTATTTATGATCTGTACTCGCATTCCTATTGTTGCTAACCATGCGTATATACAATCGAGCCAATGTTGCGTATGTACCACAGAAATACTTTCCGCCCTGAGCAACCGACGCAGTTTCAGTATATATTGTATATATCCGAACTTTCCTGGAGTTAGTTGATACAGCGCAGGACCGGCAGAATAGAATGCATCCCGATATGAACCGCCTTTGCGATGTATGCCTATATAAGAGAATGGAGCATGATGATGATTCTGAAACAAATCCAACATGATTGTTTCAGCACCACCTCGGTTCATCCCGCCAAACATATATGCGACTTTCCCTCCTATCATCCTATAAACCACGTTTTTATCCTCTTCTTTATTCTCACTCCCCGGTATATCATACGTCCTAGCATATTCTCATACCCATGTACGTCTATCACCACAACTCCTTTATAGGTATTAAGTGTATGCATGCCTACTTGCAAACGAGGATGTTGTGACGTCAATCGTTTTATAGATTGGAAAACATATTGATCTCCATGTTTCTCTACGGCTTCGATAATAACGGCTCCGCCATAGTTCGTATTACAATCTTGCGCAGGACGATACATCTTCCCTTTATATTCAAAGAATTGACCTGCCATACGAGCATGATTATCTTCAAAATGTATATTGGTCACATATGTCGCGGCAGAGTTTTTATGGACATCATAAACATACAACTCTTTCCCGTTAGGATCAGGCATCTTCGTCGAGAAGATTTGTGGTTCTCCTGAAACATCCGTCATAACGGCATCGGTTAACGGTTCTTCACAGAGCACTCGAATTTTCTCTAACCGCGTAGCATTATCAACTAATTTATATATCGCCAATTCCCCGCTATCATGATTCTCCGGATACACATATTCATCATCTCCATCGCGCCATATATTCGGAAAACTCAAATGCGTTGTTTCTTCCAATACAATATCCATCTTTTCGATAGTCATTGTTTTTCGGCTGATAGTCAGTTTAGCTATACGCCCTTTATGTACTGCATAACGCATTTCCTCTACCAGTAGTATAATATACTCATCCGTCACATCCAATATAAATGGATCTGCGAACCAGCACTCTTCCTTGTACGGGTTCTTCAACCATACATAGTGGGGATTGTCGGAGAACACACCCTGTAACCCATCGACAACAAAGCCTATTTCCCAACTATGTCTGGTCCATTTTTTGTAAAGGTTCTTCATTATCGTAGATAATTCATACGTAAGTGTCTTAGCAAACAATACATTCTCGGACTCATATTAATCATCCTATACCGCAGCATCGTCATTTTGCGAATTTTATACCCATGTAGCGGTAACATATGGTCTTTCTTAAGCCTATCTATCCAATTTGGCACCGCCTCATAATCATAGGCCGCCACATTGTTTAAGAGAGCATACACGTTATCGGCTATACATCCATTTATCCATCGTTTATCATTTACTTGCCGAAGCAACTGTCGTAGCGCTAGATTAACTTGATACAGACTCTCTATTTTTTTTCGTATATGCTCTTTATCATATGCGTTAGTGATACTCCCCTCTCGCCAAAAATAATTATATACAACCTTCGGTGTACTATTTACCCGCTTGGCATTCAACAGCATTTTGGGAGTCCATGCAGTATCCTCAAAGAGTATTCCCACAATAAACGAAGGAACTATCTCCCGCCGAACTATCCATTGCCATGCATAGCACCCATAACCCATTCTCGAGTTCAGATATGTTTCTCCATCTACAATATCATCACACATATCTACTCTTCGAGGTGTTTTATTCGGTTCAAACACCTCATATCGGGCATTTACGTTTTGGTAGTCGAACCTCAAAACGTCGAGTTTTTCTCGCTCTACTTGCTTCACCAGAGCACACAACACATTCGGTTCTAAATAGTCGTCCGAATCCACAAACATAATGTACTCTCCTAGTGCAACTTCTATGCCGCTATTCCGTGCAGCCGACAATCCACCATTCTCTCTATGTACCACATAGGTATTCTCGTGAGCCGCCGCATAATCGTCACAAATCTGCGGACACGCGTCCGGAGATCCATCATCTACAAGAATTATCTCATATTCTGACGATGGTATATCTTGCGCGAGCAGACTATCCACGCATTTTCGCAAATATTGCTCGACATTATGAATCGGTACTATGATTGATAATTTACACATTATGTCCTTAACTTTAAATCTCGTTTATAATTATGCTCCTTAATATAATGCGCGGCAATAAAATGCAACCATGTTTTCGAGAAACGTTTGGCTTGCTGTAACTTTGCTGAGTTTGATATATTTGCTGAAGCCTCATCAATTAATGCCTTGGCTTTCTTATAATCCAGATGATGCAGATACAACAAAAACTCCTTATAGAACTCATATTCCTGCAACCATTCTTCGCTAAAGCATATATCATCCGGATATAGTTTGTTAAGGTATCTTCTAATATTTGCCAAGCCCTGGTGATACTGCAAGTATTTGGGATGGTCAAGCGAGATAAACGTTGCTGACTCTTTATATACGCGATATACCACGCACAAATTATCAATATGTCCCCACTTACAATGCTGTGCAAGGATAGCTTGCATCGGATAATCTTCTACCGGGAATCCACGACGGATAAACTCATCAAAATCTACATATTGCAGCAACTCTCGCTTAATCAACAAACTCAAAGGCATAGCATACACACCGCCACGATAGTCCTTGGAGAAATAGAATTTCTTAATATCTCCATCCTCTATTGGTTGCAATGGTGCTACTCCAGGAACCATCTCATCACGTAGCACGTAATGCCGGTAGCCGGATGTCGATACAACACCTACATCTGGATGTGCTTTAAAATAATTCAACTGCTTCTGCAACTTATGCTCATCACACCAATAGTCGTCACCAGCACATATACCCACATAATCTCCGGTGCAAGCCTTCATCACACGTGCAAAATTTGCCATAATGCCGAGGTTGTGGGTATTGGGCAATAACTTTACTACATCCGGACAACGCTTCGCATAATCCGCACAGATTGCATACGTCTCATCCGGACTACAATCTTCACCAACAACCAACTCCAAATCAAAGTCGCCCTTCTGCGCAAGGATGCTATCCAGCGTCTGCCGGATTGTTGCTTCTTGGTTATAGGTAATTACGCCAACACTTATTTTAACTCTTTCCCTCATTCTCTAATTCTCTAACTCTCTCATTCTTTTATGCACATATTGATCATCCACTAGGATACGTGGTAAAAACCATCTTCCGCTATACCACTTCTGTTTGAGTGATCCATCTAAAGCTGAAAAGCCGCAGGAGTAATCACATTCCGATAAGGTTTGAATATTTGCCTTCGACACCTCAACAATGCGTCCAAAGGGGAATGCAAAGAAGTCCACTGGTTTACCGAACGTATGCTTCAGCCATTGTTTGGATTCGGACATACTCTGCTTAGCTTCTTCCGGACTATAGTGTCTGAACGGCTTATGCTCAACTCCATGCGCGCCAATAATACACAAAGGATCAAGAACCATCTCCTGCAAGTGCGCCATAGTAATCATTGGGTGAAGATGCTTCGGATCTATCGTATCTATCAGTTGGGGCGTAACAAATACGATGAACGGTACATTGAGAGCTTTCAACACCGGATACGCATTCTCATATACCGAATCGTATATATCATCAAAAGTCACGGCAAAATGATTTATATAGGCATCCGGGTTATCTACGGCGTGCTTCAGAGTCTCTGCATCCATCGTTTTTTGTCCTCGCGATAATTCATGGCGGATGAATTTATCAAAGGATTCTTTCGTAATAGCGAACTCAGAATATACATCCTCCCCCTTATCTACTACACTATGGAACATATATACCCTTGCCGCATCCTTCCCTTGCATGCGCCATAACCACTTTAACACATGGCGATAGATTCTATTATGTTCGCGGATACACCGCAGTTTCGGACTAATCATATATAGTATTCAGTTATCAACAATCAGAAATTAGTTCTATTTATTCAGCAATCTTCGCAGAGGAATATAAACAATCAATTCCGGAGCCCATAATAGAATTCTCCATTGTTTCTCGACCTTTTTATACATATCACTCAGTGCTCTCAAAAAATGCGCATAAGCATGTCTTCGAAAATCACAAGCATGTTTATGATAGATATACATCATACCAGCAATATGTTTTGCTTGGTTCGTAGATATCGCATCTTCCCCTTCGGTAAACCACTCGCATAACGTCTCGTCTATCGCTCTATAGCGCGCCATTTTACTCAGTCGGATATGCGTATCCCATTCTTGCATGGAAGGACACTTCTCGTCTAGCATGCCTATCTCTATCAGTTTCTCCTTCCGGATAAGCGTCACATCGTATGCCACATATTTCTTTTCTTGCAGCAATTCTGCATGCATATTCTCAGAGAAAATCTTGTCTAGTAAGCCTTGTTCCTTTCCCGTATTACTATTCCGTATAAGTGCTTTGCAGACTACCACATCGGTATGTTCATCAATAGCCGCCACCATCTTCTCCAGATAATCCGGATACATGATATCATCCGAATCAAAGAGACATATCCAATCACCTTTTGCTGCAGCAAGACCAGTATTCCGCGCCCCTTGTGCACCCTTATGGAATCTATTGGATAGCACTCGGAACCGTTTATCTTTCTTCTCATATTGTGCCGCTACTTCCATCGACTTATCATGCGAACCATCATCCACGATGATACACTCCCACTCTCCATAGGTCTGCGCCGCGATACTATCCAATGTCCGCGGCAGTATCTGCTCTCGATTATATGTTGGAATTACTATAGATATCATATCACATGGGGGGTTATGCCATAATGCCTAATCAAAACTCTAAACTGCTGCTCATTTTCATTGTGCAGGTCATTTTTATATGACAATGCATCTTCCTGATTATGAAGATCATATAGATACAAACGATTGACGCTGCGATGTAACCCATATCTACCCGTACGAATTTGACGAATAGGGATATTTTGCCGACGCTCCATGGCCCAGAACCATAAATCATCTGCGGTTGGAGCAAGTTTCATAAACACATCTGACTTGCATATCTCATCATCAAACACATGCGGTGGATAGAGCGTACCATTTCCCGCCTTAAGCGACCAATGTTCATTCTCATGCGTACCATAACCATCAGGCCATGAATTATACGGGACAAACTCTCCATTGTAACTCGTCTCTACCGATGCCCATGAACCAACAACTGCTTGTTCGTCTTGCGCTGCAGCACGTTCGTATTCCTCTACAAGCCATTGGCAAAGATTCTTGTTGTAATAGAAATCATCATCCACAGTAACAATTCGATTATCGGGGAACTGTCGCAAAGCCGGAATCAACTTCTTATATGAACGAAGATCTTCTCCATAGTACACCTCCAGTCCGGACTGCTGCAATCGCTTAATCAGAGGTGGAAGAGTCTCGTCCGACCAAGAGTCATCTAAGAAGAGACATATTCGATTGGGGCGCAAGGTCTGCGTGAACATCGAGTATAGCGCATATGGACACGACTCCGACAAGCGCCGACCATAGCTTGTCATCGAAACAATAATATCCGATGCATCATGATTAGCATGGAGTATATCCATTGGCAGTTCACGTATCTGTTGCGCTATCCGTTTGCGGAGTTGATCATCTTCGCGTTCTATGCGACGCAAGAAGAAAAATCGCTTAATAGCGCGTTTGATCTCGTAATAATGCACCCAACGAAGTAATGCGCCTTTAAGGAAATATTTACCGATAGTAGTCAAGAAGAACCGGCTGAAGAACAACTTCGGCTGCTGCTTCATCTTAATGAACCGATATTTCCACCCGTCTTCGTGAAAATATATCAAATGCTGTAAACAAACTTCGGCATCTTCCTCAAAGTAATCCGCATATTTCGGGAAGATCTTTTTCAAGAATCTATCTTGACGGAACTTACCGCGACAGAACTGCTCGCTCTGACGCGAGAGGTTGGCTGCATGCACGCGATACGTTGCCATCTGTTTATTAAAGCCGTAGCCATAGCCTTTCTCGAATAAACGCATGAACGTATAGAAATCGGCATATAGTAGACGCTTATCGTAATGAATTGGTTGCAGTACATTACGGCAGACTACTGTACTGGATAGTATGCAAAGTGGTTTTCCGACGTAATCATCAGCTACATACTTGCCCTCACGAATGTTTTTCAGCGATTGCTCTTCTCCCTTCTGTCCACCCGGTTCAATTTGGATATTCGCTGAGGTAAATGTAAATGCACAATCGGGATGGGCGTCAAGATAATCGACCTGCGTTTGGAGTTTATTCTCGTCAATCCAATAATCATCACCCTCCACGATGGCGATATACTCACCTTGGCATTTGTTCATCACAAACTCCCAGTTCTTCAGCAATCCCAGATTCTTCGGATGATGATACACCTGTACATGCGGATACTTCGCAGCATACTCATCAAGAATCGCCGCAGTACCATCCGTTGAACAGTCGTCGCCTATGATAATCTCATAGTCAAAGTTCGCCTTCTGTGCAAAGATCCCGTCTAAGCACTGACGAATATATCGCTCCTGATTATATGTTACAACGAAAACGCTTAATTTCATTCTAAAATCCCACTATAACGGTTGTCCTCATAGCCGCAGCCATAGCCGCATCTATATTATAATATTCCCAATCCGCAAAGCGACCGGTCACATAGAACCCATTTTCTAAAAGTTTCCGTTTTAATGCCGCTATCATCTCGCGTGTGTCTTTCTGCTGAATCGGGTACGTATACTGATTATACTTATGCGTGATATACTTTGGATGTAGCGGCATGCGTTTCAAATTCTCCATTATCGCCTCTTCGCTAATCGCATCCGTAAACTCTATTGTTGCCGTGATTCGATTAGGGGCCAACGCACCATTATTGGATGTTGCAAAATTACCCGTACAGATAATCCGATGTGCCGCATACCATTCATCCGGAAGGTATATCCATGAATATGGATTGGCATCTATCTCGCAGAACACTGCTGTGGTGCCATGGTACTGTAACTCCTCTATCGGCTGTGCAAACGCATCTATATCAACGCCCTTAACCACACTCGGGATATCTTTGATATTCCCACAGAAGATAACCTCATCGAAAGCCTCTCCATTGACGTGCCATTTGTCCCCTACTCGTTCTACCTGTTCAATCGAAGCATTGTTTCTAATATTCACGCCTTCCGATAACCGATCCACAATCAATTGCGAACCATTCTGTTTCTCATAGAAGAACGTACTATGTACAAACTGCTTCTCAGCAACACGGTTGAAGTTATTATAGATAATCTCCTCCACCGTCGGCATCGGTAACTTACCGGATAACCAATCAATCGGCACATCAGCCAAGCTACGGCGCCATACCTTCTTGTTATATGGTTCAAAATAGAGTTTATACAATGTCTCGCCGAACCGATGCTGCAAGAAATCCTGGAAGTTTGATGCTTGGTACTCTCCATCCTCCGCTATCTTCAGCAAATCACAAATTAACGTTTTCTGCGCCTGCTCTTCCAGCATATATGCAAAGTTCTCTATTGGATAAGGAATCTGCTGTCCGTTCGGCAGAAAGATTACCGAATTACGATCTGTCTTATGGAACTCATTCTCCTTATCAAACCGCTTCCAGAACCAATCCAACACATCCTGATTCTTTGTATTAAAAACATGTCCACCGCAAGTCTGGAAGAGCGAACCATTGATGCGCTCGCACTTAATCAAGCCTCCTGCCTTTGATTCTTTCTCAAAGACAACCACATCGGCATTCCCCTTCAGCAACTGCGCTGCTGTCAGTCCCGACACTCCGGCTCCTATTATTGCTATTCGTTTCATGCTTCGCTAATGATTCGTTTTATCTCTTCCGCACGAACGGAGGTATAGTGCTGCGCCAAGTAGTTCGCATATTTGTTCATATCTACCTCATGCGTCATCGCATAATCCATTGCTTTTTCAAACTGATCATATGTTTCTATTGGTTCAGAAAAGTCTTGTAACCTATAGTACTCTGTATCAGGATTAGGCACATATCTTGCTATCACATGCGCTCCACTGGCTATCCACTCCAGGAATCTTGGTGTAACTTGGTTGTATCCATGACTTCTTGCGTGATCAGTATCTATATCCGGTGTACAATACAACCCTATTCGCGCCTTATGCATTAGGTCCATATATTCCTCTCGCTTGTTGATTGCTCCGATAAAAGTCTCCACGCCGTTCTGTACTGCGTAGTAATTATAATTTTCTCCGTCAATCTTGCGATATACATATTTAAGTTCCGGATGCGCTTCTACATATCGATGAAAGAAACTCATCAGCGCCGGATTCTGTCGCCCCATCAACACCACATCGTATTCTTTCTTGAATTTAGTATCCGTCGATAGCTTGTATTTGTCTGAGATGGACAACGCAACATGTCGCAAGTTCACATCCTTTATTACATCCTTCTTGGCTAATAATTTTTCATATGCCTCTTTGCTGGATATCAGCACCAACGGATGGTTCTTGTATGCGTCATTAAATTGTTTGAACTGTGTTTCCTCCAAATAAAAATCTATTATCCACGGCAATATATGTTCGCTATTGTACCTCGCTTTCGTTACGGGACTCATATCAAATTTCAGTCCTACTGCATGCGGAGCAAATACCCATCTCAAAAACTTCAAGCGTCTAATCAACCTACGTAACATACCGATATTCAAGACATTGCCCCCCCCTAAATCAGACATTCCATCATCATAATAGTAAGGGCGGAGACCCAATTCCTGCATTAGAACATCTTCCCACTCAAAGACTATATCATAGTAGACTTCTGTCTTTCTATCACGCCATGTAAACAAATACTTAATATTCATCCCTTAGTCATTAAGTTTTTCACTTTCTTCATCGGTTTTAAAATCCATTGGCCGATACGATATGCATGAGAGTTTGTGCGGCTTTTGTATGTTCGATCTAATTCGTACATCTCATTGTATATCTCCTTCTCATGGGCAATCAATCGCTCCATTGCCTCGTTTGGGTCTTTCTTTACCCATTCCGGATATTGATACAACATCGCGAATCGACGACAGGTCTCATAGTATGTCGGAGATAACATACCTGTAGAGACGCCGCCACTAACACGATAGGCAGTAACCGGTTGATCGAGATACTCAAAATGTACTCCCTTACGCAATAAGTTAACCCACATCGGAATGTCTTCCATCAACGGAACTCGTTCATCGTACTCAACTCCAACAGCCTGTATCTTTTGACGGCACAAGAAGACACCTACAGCCGGAATGCAGTTCCTATCAAAGAGCAACTGATGAAGTTGCTGATCCGGCGTCCATGAGAAGAAGTCATAATTGAACGCCATGTTGATATGTCTGTATTCTGAAGGCGAGCCTCCGAAACACTGATGGTGTGTAAAGAGAACTGACGTATCGGGATGGGAAGCGACATATTGTCGTACAAGCTCTACCCCATCTGGCAACATCTTATCATCCCCGGCAATGATGGTATAGTAATCACCCTTGAGAGCGCGGAACAAACGGTTACAATTAGCCGATGTGCCGGTATTATGTTCTACAGTAATGATTTGCGTACGGATAAAACGATTATTGTGGGCATTCAACCAATCCTCACTAAGCGCGACTGTGTCATCACGCGAGCCATCATCAGATATAACGAGTTCAAGATCAGCATACGATTGCGCAGCGATACTATCCAAAGTCTCGATGACAGTAGATGCTGAGTTGTAGGTAATAACCCCAATGGAGAATACTATTTTACCGTTCTGCTTTGCCATTTATTTTCTATTCTATCATAAGCACGGAGGATAGGCGATGCCACCCATCCGCGTATTTTGTCTAAACATGTAGCCGTAATGAACACGGCGATACAAATTGCTATTGATATTACGACAAAGGTTATTCCGTTAGCTGAATTATAGAGATCTGCCTCATATTGTGACCAGATATTAAAGACCGGTGCAATGGTATGGAAGACAAACACAGCCAATCCCGATCCGGCAAGCCAGTTAACTGCACGGCTCTTGAACTGCATACGAGTGAATATCACGAACAAGATAGTCGCTTGCAGCAGCTGAATGGGCGAACAATAGTCATAGAAGAGTGGTGTCTCAGTAGTCGGCCATATCAATCGCCCGGCAGCACCGATAATAACCATTGCTGCCCAAGCAAGAACGAGCCAACGAGTCTTAACAGATGCTAATTGCTCCGTTCCTGCTATGCGCAGATAACGACCAATTAGGTATACCAAGATGAACGAAGTGATGCTATAGCCATGGTTGAAATAGAAATGGGTAGATTGATGGATGCAGCCGAAATAACAAGCCGCTGCACTCAAACCAAGTATGAACCATAACTGGTGTTTCGGCTGTGTATGCTCAACGTATGCATTCAGCACAGGAGAGAGTAACATCAGGAATATGTAGCATTGCACAAACCAGTTTTCACGAGAAAACGCGAGACTCTGACGTATTAGCTGGTGCCACGAGAAATGATGTTGGAACGCTAAGGCATCCACCATATAGCATCCCACATAAAAGGCAAATAGAATCAAGAAGATGTTGAGCAACGAACGTCCCTTCAGCCGCAGACCGAAATAACCGGAGATAAGAATGAAGCTGTTGACACCTATGCAGGTGGCACTGAGAATCGTAGCACGGGTGATACCCATGCCCCATCTGGCATCCATCAGGCTATTCACACCGCCGCTGACCAAGAACCAACCGAAGCAGTGCTCCAGTAAAATGCAGAAGATAGCTACTATCCGAAATAATTCAATATTGGATTGCCTCTCATTCATTCTTTGCTTTTATCAACTTTCTTTAAGAATCGAGCAGGATTACCCACCCATACTTCCCCTGCGGGGACATCGTGCGTAACGACAGAGCCAATGCCTATCATGGCATTCTCGCCGATTATCACACCGCAAAGGATAGTACTGCCGGCACCTATGCTTGCGCCCTTCTTAATCAACGTAGGAATAAGTTTCCAATTCGGATTCTTCGCCCTTGGGTACTTATCATTAGTAAACGTCACATTCGCTCCAATCTGCACATTATCCTCAATCGTTATACCATCCCATACTTGTACACCGCACTTGATAGTCACATTATTTCCTATCACCGCCTCATTCTCAATAAAGCAGTGGCTGCATATATTGCAGTTTTCCCCTATCTTTGCTTTCGGTAGCACTACGCAAAATTGCCATATGTTGGTTGATTCAGGCACTTGCGCCTGACAATCTGCTAAATGATGTATCATAGTCCTTTGTACGCTTTAAACTCGTTATAATCGCGGATATAGTCCGCAGCATCATATTTCTCGGAAGCAAGACACATCACCACTGCGCCACCGGAGAAGTTCTCCAGGTCTCTCCACAATCCTGCAGGTATCAATAACCCCTTCCATGGTCTATCCAGCATGAACGACTTCTTCTCCTTTCCATCATCCATAATCACCTCCACGCTACCGCTTGTCGCAATTAGCAATTGCTCCAACTCCTTATGGGCATGAGCTCCTCTTGCTACCTCTGGCACCATGTATAAATAGTAGATGCGCTTAATCTCAAACGGAATATCCACCCCCCCTTCTACCACCGACAGATACCCTCTCGTATCCGTATATCTCCGGATATCAATTACCTTGCAATCGTTTACTGTTGTCTCTTTCATCCTTGATACTGAATTTTAAACTCATTCTTCAATCGCAGCATTCCCGGCAAGGTGTTTTGGTTATAACCCATATCACTGAGCGTGTTCTCCACGTCAAAGAGTTGCTCGAAACCTTTGTACACTATATAACTTTGGTTCTCGCCAAAGAAAATCTCTGCTTTGTACTTACCGGCATTGACGGTGTAAGGTGGAATTTCGAACTCGACGGTATACAAGCCGCGTTTTGAGTCTTTCTCGCCTATCTCGCCAATCACAGAGCCGACTTGGGTCAGGATGATGTCATCCAAAGTGCGAATGGTCATGTTCACATCCAACATCGCATCCGGCTTATAACACATAAATTTGAGGCAGAACTTGATGCCGGATTCTATATCAATATTCGCTTGAGGTTTGCCGGGGAGGATCTCGAAACTCTTGATCCTTATTACGTCATTGCCTGGAGCTGTGGACAAGTCATCGAAATACTGATTCTCGCTGCTACCGCCTTCGCCGATATAGTAATCCACCGTATCCTTGATCGTTCCCGTATATTTCAT
>AUXO014181142.1_pt1 | contig 26868 bp, 26 predicted proteins | sample 768731 | NCBI WGS metagenome assembly AUXO01 (sample SAMN02715735, study PRJNA202380) | gut metagenome | biome: sheep rumen | host: Ovis aries | place: New Zealand: Palmerston North
GGTATATTTTCATCATATAGTTTTACTACTTTACTATATTTGTCATATAGTCTTTTATAATCCGGGTTATAGTTTGTATTCATCTCGGAAAATGGAACTACTTTAAAGTTATACCATTTTCTGCTTGTTTTTGTATAGTAATTATATAATAATTCGTTATTTAAGTTTTCAAGTTTTATAGTACTTTTACTTCCTTTGGTTTCTTTTACTATGTCTACTGTAGTCATAAGTTCAACCATAGTATTATAATCACTATTTGTTGACTGGGCTGATATAAAGTTTCCTAATGAATAAATTACTAAAGTATCATCTATGTAAGTAACTGGCTCAATGATATGGGGATGGGTTCCAATTATTATATCCGCTCCTAAATCTGATAAATATTTTGCTTCTCTTTTTTGTTCTTCGGTTGGCTCAGTTTGGTATTCTATTCCCCAGTGCATGGAAATTAAAAGTAAATCTACTTTATCTCTTACTTTTTCAATGTCTTTTTTAGCTTGTTCATCGCTATAAAGGTTTACATAGTATTCTTTACCTTCTGGAACTTTTATGCCGTTAGTTCCATATGTATATGAAAGCATAGTGTATTTTATTCCATTTTTTTCAAATATTTTTATTTCGTCTCTATCTTCTTTAGAGCAGTAACTTCCGGCAAATAATATTTTTTCTTTTTTAGGGTTCCAGTATTCACATGATTTTAGTATAGCTTTTTCTCCTCTATCCATGGTGTGGTTAGTGGCTAAGTTTACTATATTAAAGCCGATATTTAACATATTATCACCGAATTCCCATGGTGAGTTAAAGGTTGGGTAGTCTGATAGGCCTAATTCTGTTCCGCCTAAAATAGTTTCTTGATTATAAAAGGCTAAATCGTATTTTTCTACTATAGGTTTAATTAATTCTAACTGGGAAGAAAAATCATATTTACCATCTTTATAGGCATCTCTATATACTGATCCATGTAGTAAGGCGTCGCCTACCATAAGCATGCTTAATTTTGTGGTTTTTACTTCTTCTTTTATTTCTTTGGTTTTTGTTTTTTTTATTTCTTTTTTTGTAGTTAGTTTAGGTATTGTTAATATAAGCATTATTAAAAAATATATTATTACTATAAAAAGAACTATTCTTTTTATTTTTACTTTTCTTTTAGTCACAAGTACCTCCTATAGAGTTTATATAGTTTTGAAGAGCTAATTTAGCGTCTTCATTAGTTACTGAGCTAGTAAAATATGTTCCATTTATTTCGGCTATTTCTGAGTTGGATTTTGGAATGCCATTTACTTTATAGTGACTAATTATACCATTTTTTAAGGTAAATATTGCTTCTTTTCCATCAACGTTACAGTTTACAGTTTCTTTTTCAGCACAGCCTGTCAGTATAAATATGCCTAATAATATTACAAAATACTTCTTCATTTTTAATCCTCCACTTTAGTTTTATTATACCTTAATTAGTTTTTATTTACAATAAGAAAAGGAAGCTTTTTTAAGCTTCCAACTTTATATGAACTACACTATTTTTAACTTCTTCTCCTGGGTTAATACTTTGACTTACAACATGGCCATAGCCTTCTAATTCATATTTATAATTTAGTGTTTTCATTAAGTAAATTACTTCTGATCTAGAATATCCTTTTAAATCTGGCATTTTACCTTCATCTTTATTTGTTATTAAAAATACTTTATCATACGAAAGAACTTTTTCGCCTTTATTTGGATACTGGGATATTATTTTATCACCACTACCAATAATAACTGTTTGGATATTATTTTGTTTTAGTATATTGTTAATGTCTTCGGTTTTTTTATTAATATATGAATCTAGGGTAAGTGAAGTTACACTACTATTTGTTTGAGTTTTTTCTTCAAACATATTTCGATATTTAGCAATGTTTTTCATTAAATTTACAACTGATGGGCTTAAAGTACTAGAAGTTGGTGTATTTGGTTTTTTAATAGCGGCATATATTATTATTTCTGGGTTATCTTTTGGATACATTCCGGCAAATGAATATATATAATCGTTTTCGCCTTTTAAATATCCACCTTTTTTTTCATCATATATTTGTGATGTTCCAGTTTTTCCAATTACATTAAAGCCTTCAATATAATATTTTTTACCGGTCGCCTCAGGATCTTCGCTATTAACAACGTTATACATTAAATCTTTTATTTTGTTTATAGTTGTTTCTTTAACTAGAGCTTCTGTTGTTTCTATTTTTCGTTCGTATATTGTCTTATTTGTATTAGAATCTATTATTTTTTTTACAACGTGTGGGGTTACTTCTTTACCGTTATTAGCGAGCATTGATAAAGCTTTTAGGTGCTGGATCGGAGTTGTATTGACGCCTTGCCCAAAGGTGGCATTAGCAACTTCAACTGGGTATTTAAATCCTAGTGAACCTGTTTCCTCTTTTGACAAATCAATACCCGTAGACTTGCCAAATCCATATTTTTTAAGGCAAGCTTTTAATTCGTCTCTTGTTATGAATTTATTAATCATGGTAGTAACGCCAACGTTACTTGAATATTCAAAACCTTTATCATAATTAATTGTTCCCCAGCCTTTGTTATTCCAGTCTTTAATAATCGCATCAGCCACTTCAATACTCCCTGATCTAAAGGTTGCGTTACCGTTATAGGTTCCTTTTTCTATAGCGCACATATAAGTATATGTTTTCATAGTTGATCCTGGTTCAAAGGCATTTGACACTAGTGGGTTTTGATAGCTTACTAAATCTCTTAGGTTAGGATTAAACGAAGGGGTTCCAGCAGAAGCTAAGATGTCTCCTGTTTTGGCGTCCATAACTGATATCATAGTCCACTCTGGTTTATATTTTTGCTGAATTGCTTGAACTTCCGTTTCAACAAATCTTTGAACGTTTGAATCAATGGTTAAATAAATGTCTTCTCCATTTATGGCATCTATTCTGGTTTCAGCAGTATCTGGTATTTTATAGCCAAAACGGTCTTGTTCGTATTTTAAATATCCGTCTGTTCCTTTAAGCTCACTATCAAATTTAGCTTCTATTCCCATTTCACCATCTATTGATGTTACTATCTTTCCGTTTTCATCTTTTGCTTCATTCGTTTTGGCATACCCTAATATGTAAGAGGCAAAATCACCGTTTGGATAATACCTTTTATAAGTTTCTTCAAAATCAATACCTGGTAAGTTTAATCTTTCAATTTCGCTTTTTTTCATTTCAGTAATATTTTTGCCGATGCTTCCAAATTCTATTTGATATTTATTTGCATCTCTTCCTTTTTCTAGTCTACTTTTAATTTCATTTTCATCGGCTTCTAGAACTTCTGCTAAAGCTTTAGCCGTTGTATCAATGTCTTTTACATGGTTAATTTTAGTTTTGGTACTTCTAGATGGTTCTAAGTAAGCAATTAAGGTATATGATGTTACATTATGGGCAAGAATGTTGCCTTCAAAATCATATATTGTTCCTCTTTTAGCTTTTAATACTTTAGATACTGTATTTCTATTTGCAGCAAAGGCTTTCATATTTCTTCCATTAACATTTGGTGATAAAGCTAAGTAGCAATATTTAGCGAATAATATAATTATGGCAAACAAAAAAACAAGAAAGACATTTCTTGGAAATTTCCAATTTTTGACGTTCTGTTTTTGTTTCATTTGTTTCACCTTCCACTATCAATAACGATTATATTGTCGTTATTGTATGCAAGCCCCATTTCTTCAACAACTTTTTTTACGTTTTCAAATGATGTAAGTTCATTTACTTTCATTGTTAGGCTTTCATTTGTTTTTTCTTGTGTGTCTATTTTATATTTAGTTTCTTCAATGCTCATTTTCGTTTCACCGATAGAGGCTCCACAAAATATTTTTAGTCCAAGCATTATGACAAAGCAAAAACAAGCAGAAGTATAAAGGAGCCTTTCACCCTTGGTTACTTTTGATTTTTTTTGTTTTTTCTTAGCCATAAAACCAGTCCTTTCTATATTCTTTCAATTACTCTAAGTTTTGCACTTCTAGATCTATTATTACTTTCTATTTCTTCTTTACTTGGAGAAATATTTGCGATTATTTTATATTTTGGTTTATATTCATCTGGAATAACTGGGAGTTTACTTAGCTCTTTTGGAATTTTGCTTACTTCATTAAATATTTTTTTACATATTTTATCTTCTAGTGAGTGAAAAGTTATAACACTTATCCTTCCACCTTTTTTAAGCATTCCTAAGGCATCTTTTAAAGCTCTTTCAAAAACATTTAATTCATCGTTTACTTCAATTCTAATAGCCTGAAATATTTTTCTAGCTGGGTGAGATTTTTTACGATATTTTTCAGGAACATTTCCTTTTATTATTTCAGCGAGTTCTAAAGTTGTTTCAATTGGCTTTTCTTCCCTTTTTTTTATAATTCCACTAGCAATACTAGATGAATATTTTTCTTCACCATATTTTCTAAAAATATCTATTAATTTTTCTTTTGGATAACCATTAACTACTTGATATGCGGTTAATTCTTGATTTTGGTTCATTCGCATATCTAGTTTGGCTTCTTTATGGTAGCTAAAGCCTCTATAGTCTTCATCGAGCTGCGGTGAAGAAACACCTAAATCGAAGATAATCGCATCAACTTTTTCATCTATTTCTTTTTTTATATTAATAAAATTTTTATTAATTATTTTGTAGTTATTGTTTATTTGTTTTAATTTCTTATCCGCTTCTTTTATAGCTTCGCTATCTTGATCAAAAGCGTATAAAAAACCATTGGGTATTTTTTTTAAAATTGCACTGCTATGTCCGGCGTAGCCTAATGTACAATCGATGACTATACTATTATTATTTAAGTTTAAGTAATCTATACTTTCTTTAAGCATGACACTTGTGTGCATTTTATATCCCCCTAAACGATATTTTGTGAAAATAAATTATCGGCAAGTTCAGAAAAGCTATCTTCGTTTTCTAAAGTAAACTTATTCCATCTATCTAAGCTCCAAACTTCTAGTCTTTCACCAACGCCTATAACAACACAGTCTTTAGTTAAATTAGCATAGTTTATAAGTGGTGATGAAATATTTATTCTACCTTGCTTGTCAAGATCGCAGGTCATGGCACCTGATAAGAAAAATCTCATAAAATTTCTAGCTTCTTTTATATTGGGAAGTTCAGCATATTTATTTATAATTTTATCCCAAGTTAATTTGGGATATATAAATAGACAGCCATCTAAACCTCTTGTAATAATAAAATTTTCACCTAATTCATATCTGATTTTAGCTGGTATGATTAAACGTCCTTTTTCATCTATCTTTTGATGATACTCACCCATGAACATATAATCACCCACTTTTCTCCACAGTTTTTCACTGTATACCACTATTCTACTATCCTGTTTTTGATTTGTAAATAGTTTTTCCACTTTTTTTGCTGCACTTTACATATAAAAAGTGATATGCACCGCATACCACTAATAATAAAGTGTTGAACCAAGTAAGATTGCTAGTAAAATATATAATACTAGGATAATTAGGTATCCACCATTATTTCCTTGGTTATGTTTTTCACAGTTATTCATAATTTACTCCTTTCTAGATTAAATCCAGGCTCCAAGTATGATTATTAAAAGAATAAATAGTACTAGTACAATTGCTGCTCCATTATTTGTATTACACATTATAAATCATCCTCCTTTTTATCTTTTCACATTATTTTATGGAAATTTTTGATTTGTGTGATTACTATTGTGGAAATTAACTTTAAAATGTTGTTTTTTGTTTGAAAATTTGCTATGATTTATATGTATGAAATATGGCATACATATGAAAGGAAGCGTTTACGTTGAACAAAAAATTATTAATTAGTTTAGCAGCCGTATTACTTCTTACTGGTTGTGGAACTGCTACGTTAAAAAATGGAGAAAAAGTAGTTGCTAAAATGGACGGAAAAAAAATCACGGCTGAATCATTGTATAATGAGCTTAAAACACAAGGTGGGGCTACGGTTTTGACAAATATGATTGATGATTATATTGTTAATAAGGAAATTAAAACTGATGAGGATGCTAAGTCATCTGCTGAATCTCAAATAAAATCATATAAAGATTCTTACGAAAGTTATGGAATGGATTTTACTTCTGCTTTAGCTAATGCTGGTTATAAAAGCGAAGATGCTTTTAAAGATGTTTTAATTTTAGATTATAAGAAAAAAGTTGTAGCCGAAAATTATGTTAAAGAAAATGTAACAGATGATGATATTAATGAATATTATAAGGAGAAAATTTTTGGTGATATTGAAGCAAAACATATTTTAATAAGCCCAAATACTAAAGATAATATGTCTGATGAGGAAAAACAGGAGGCTGAAAAAGAAGCTAAAAAAGAAGCCGAAAAAATTATTAAAAAATTAAATAAGGGTGAAGACTTTGAAAAACTTGCCAAAAAGTACTCTGACGATGAAGGAACTGCATCTAATGGTGGGAAACTTACTGTAACTTATGGTGCGGTAGTTGACGAATTCTGGGAAGGCTGCGTTGCTTTAAAAGATGGTGAGTATAGTAAGGACCCTGTAAAATCAGAATATGGATATCATATAATTTATAGGGTTAAACAAAAAGCTAAACCAAAATTAAGCAAGGTTAAGGAAGATATTATCGATAAAATTGTTGAAGAGAGAATTAGTAATGACTCTACTTTACAAACTAAAGCTTTAGTTGCTCTTCGCAAAAAATATAATTTAAAAATAGAAGATTCTGGTTTAAGAAAATCATATAATAGTTCTATTAAAACTGCTTTAAGTTCATCTACAACTGAAAATAGCTCAAATTAATGAGCTATTTTTTATATAGTTTTCTATTTCTTCTTTTGTGTATCCTTTAGTGTATAGTTTATTTTTTAGTTTGTAGTATAATTCATCATCTTTATATTTTAACTTCAATTTATTATATATTTTGTCCATTTCAATATCTGCGTTTTTGTTTTCTATTTTAATATTTTCTAATCTATTTAAAATCATATTTTTATCATATCCAAGGTTAATCAAGTAATTTATTATTTTTTGTTTTTGCATGTATGCTGAATATTTTGTGTTAGATTTTAATTTTTTATTTATCAATTTATCAATACGATTTTTTAATATTTCCTCATCCAATATTGATAAAGCTTTTTCTATAAACTCATTTGCTATTTTATTTTCTTCAAGATTTCTTTTTATTTTATATGGACCATCTAGCGATAAATTTATCTTGTCGTTTGTATATGCCTTAGCATAGGCTTCGTCGTTAATAAGATTTATTTTTTTTAAATCATCAATAATGTTATTTATATCTTTTAAAGGTAGTTCACTTTTAGCTAAGGCTACTCTTACTTCAAATTCACTTCTTAATCTTTTATTTATAAGATTTAGTGCTTTGTGATAGCTTTCATAATATGTAGAATCACTGTTTATCTTTTCTATTATATTTTCATCTAATTGCTTATTATATAAAAGTCCGTTTTTTAAAATGACTTCTTCATAGGTTGTTATGACGCTTCCATTGTTTAAAAATATTTTATATTTTGATCCTGTTTTTTGTATTTTTTCAATTTTCACTAATATCACCTAGTCACATTATAGCAAACATTTGTTTTTAATACAACAAAAGTATTAAAATTATTATAATTCTAATACTTCGGTTTTTTCAATTTTTGGCTTTTCAAATTTAATTTTTTCGGCTTCTTCAAATACTAAAGCTGGTTTAAATTTAAACACATAGGCTACTATCTTAGTTGGAAAGCCATTCATTTTCTTTTTATACGCAGAAACTGAGTTATTATATTTTTTCCTTGATTTATTTATTTGGTCTTCTGTGTCATGAAGCTTATTTTGAATATCAATAAAGTTATTATTTTCTTTTAAATTGTTGTAATCTTCGGTGATAGAAAATAAATAGCTTAATTCACTAGTAAGCTGATTAGAGTGCTTAATTTTATCTTTTTTTGTTTTAGATACTAATAAGTCTTTTCTTGTATTTATAATATTATTTAGTGTTTCTTCATTATTTATATATTTCTTAGTGATGTCTATTAAATCAGGAATTATATCATTTCTAATTTTTAGAAGGCTGTCTATTTTTTTCCAATCTTCCTTTACTTTGCTCTCCCTTTTCTTCAAATTTTTGCGTGCTTTATATGTGTATATTATAGGCAGTATTATAATAATCAAAACTTTCATATTAACTCCCCCTATTCTAAAAAAATTATACACTTTTTATTTTAGAAAATACACGATTTTTGTATATTTTATATTTACTTTACACATTATATGACTGGAAAGGATGATATTATGAATATTAGTATTAGACAGCATGTCATTAGTAATTTCAAAGATTCAGATACTAAAGATATAGAAGAGTCAATAGAATCTTCAGTTAATGACAAGGATGAAGTCACTTTACCTGGTCTTGGTGTTTTTTTTGAATTGTTATGGGAAAATTCTTCATTAGATGAGCGTAATCAAATTTTAGAAATTTTAAAAAATAGTATTAAAAAATAGTGTTTTTAAAACGCTATTTTTATTGACAATTTATTAAATTCATAAATTCTGGCAAATTAAATGTTTCACCATTATAGGTAACTTTATAATGTGATCCTTTAGCTATCTCTCCATTTTGGCAGCTATTTGTAGATGAATTAAATTCAAATGCTCCTTCCGCGAAGATAAAACTTGCAGGATCTAATGATGATATTTTTAATGTTTCATTTTCTAAAGAGTTCTCTTTAATTTGATTTTTATTTAAAATATCATTTAAATTGTATACGTTTTCACCCATTTTATTAAATACTAATACATTGTTTTTACTAGTGTCAAAGACAAATAGCATGTTACTAAATATGCCGAATTTTATTTTGCCGATGCCAGTGCTATTTGTAATTTTTTTATCATTAATATATAAACCTGTATTTTCGTCTTGAATATCTGCGTGATTTATAGACACTTTAAGTCTCATGCCATCTAGGTTTATATCATTAATATCATATATATTATGTTTGCCACTACAACCTACGCTAGTTAGTCTATTATATTCGTCAAAAGTGACATTAAATGTGCACTCACTATTTATATCATGAGTAACGTTACTTTCGTTTTGCTTTGGCTTTAACTCTTCCTTTTTATTTGCATCTAATATTATTTTCGTTAAAAATATTAACAAAACTATTATTATAAATACTAGTAAATATATAAAAATCATCTGTTTATTTTCCCTTTTCATTCTCTACACCTCTATTTTAATAATATCACATTTTTTATAAAAAATATATACTAATTAAGTTTAATTATGTTATTTGCAATTATTTGATATTCATCATATCTTTTTTCAACTTTTCCTTTTATTTTTATTATATTACCTTCTTTTATATTAGAGTTTTCACTGTAAATTTTTGGGAAGACTACAATATCTATTTTAGATAACTCATCACTTCCTGTTATAAACATCATTTTGTCTCCATTTTTTGTATTAATTACTCTGATTTTGTCGATATATACAATGGTTTCAATTATTTTGTCAAAATATGTAGCTATGTCTTTTAATTCGATATGTTTGTTACTATTTTTGTATTCAGTTATCGGATTGCTACTTAAATAGAAGCCAAATGTTTCTAATTCTTGTTTCATTAGTTCTTTACTTGAATATTCATTTTTTATTTCTAGTTCTGGTTTAAATAGTTCATCTTCTAAATATGTCCCTATTTCACCGTAATTTATTAGTAGTTCTAAATTTTCTATAAGAGTCTTTTTATTGATATTAAAAGTATCAAAAGCTCCAGAGAAAATTAAACTTTCAATAGTTTTTGAGGTGATGTTTTCTTTATAGCATCTACTTACAAAGTCAAAAATATCTTTAAATTTTCCTCGTTTTCTTTCCTCGATAATAGATTGGGCGGCATTTATACCGATGTTTTTTATATTTGTAAGTGGATATATTATTTTATCATTTATTATTTCATATGTATCTGTACTCAGATTAATATTTGGTTTTTCAATATTTATTCCATATTTTTTACATTCGTATATATATTCTTTTGTTTTTGCTTCACTATTAATAGCTTGATTCAATAGGTGTTTCATAAATATTTTCGGATAGTGTGCTTTTAAATAGGCCATTTTATAGGATATCATCGCATAAGCTACAGTATGAGATTTGTTAAATCCGTATTCGGCAAATCTAAATATTAAATCGTATACTTTTATGGCTAAATCTTTATCATATCCTTTTTTTACTGCGCCTGTTACAAATTTATCTTTTTCTTTTAAAAGAATGTCTTCTTTTTTCTTACTCATTGCTCTTCTTAATAGGTCGGCTTCGGCAAAAGTATACCCAGCCATTGTACTAGCAATTTGCATAATTTGCTCTTGATATACTATTATTCCATAAGTTGGTTCTAAAATTTTTTTTAAATCGTCGTGGAAATAATCTATCTTTTCTTCTCCTTTTTTTCTTCTTATGTAGGAATCTATATTTTTCATTGGTCCTGGTCTAAATAATGCTAAGGCGGCAACAATATCATCAAAGGTGTCTGGCTTTAATTTTTTCAAGAAATTAATCATTCCTGATGATTCAAACTGAAAAATGCCGACTGTATTTACATTTTTAAATACATTTAAGGCTTCCTTATCGTCTTCAGCAATATCATCAAATTTTAGATTAGTTTCTTTTAATATATTAGCTATTAGTGTTAAATTTTTTATTGATAGAAAATCCATTTTTAAAAGTCCTAATTCTTCTAAATAATCTTTGTCATATTCTGAAACATAAAAATCCCCGTTTTTATCTAATGGTAGGTTTTCTTCCAAGCTATATTTTGACATAACGACACCGGCAGCATGAACTGATGTATGTCTTTTTAGACCTTCAAATTTAATTGCTATATTGTATACTTGCTTTAATTCTTGATTAATCTCAATAAAATTTTTAACTTCTTTATTATAATTTTCTTTTAAATTTTTTTTGGGATCCAACATTTTACATAGGATATCTATTTTTTTTTGCTCTATTTCTAAAACTCTTGAGACGTCTCTGATTGCTTGTTTCGATGCAAGCGTTCCAAATGTAATTATTAACGCGACTTTTTTATTTCCATATTTTTCTATGCAGTAGTTTATAACTTCTTCTCTTTTTGTATCTTCAAAATCAACGTCGATATCAGGCATAGTTATTCTTTCTGGGTTTAAAAATCTTTCAAAAAGTAAGTCGTATTTTAGTGGGTCAACAGTGGTTATATTTAAGGTGTACGCAGTTAATGACCCCGCTGCGCTTCCTCGTCCTGGGCCAACTAAAATATTATGTCTTTTAGCATAATTTATATAATCAGCAACTATTAAAAAATAGTCACAGAATCCCATTTTTTTAATTACTTCTAATTCTTCTTTTAATCTAATTGCGTATTTTTTAGGAGCTGAAGTGCCGAATATTCTTTTCATTCCTTTAATGCATTCTTTTTTTAGTAGCTCGTATGAGTCATTCTCAGTATATATTGGAAGTAAGTCTTGATGCATTTTTATTTTAATATCACATAATGTATCTATTTCATTATCTAGCAGTTTTTCATTTAGTGGAAGTAGACTAACATTACTTATTTCTTCTACTTCTAAATGATTTTTTCCTTCTTTTATAGCTTTTAAATATTTTAAATACTTTTCATCGTCTTTTCTTATACATAGTATTTCATTCATGTATATTTTGTTTTTAAGTTTTATTTTTTCTTTTTCTTCATCATTTTTATATGAAACATATATTATTTCATATATTTTTTTTAATTCATTATAATGTATTCTTGATGAAAATGGAACAATACATATAAGACTTTCACTATATTTATTTAAGTCATCTATCGTGATTCCTTTTTCATTTTTTAAGGTGGTAATCCTTATTAGGTTTTTATATCCTTCATAATTTTTCGCATATAGTATTATTTTTTCTGGTAGCTCTATTTCTAATCCGATTATAGGTTTTATATTATTTTTCATACATTCTTTATAGAATTCTATAACTCCATACATGTTGTTATTGGTAATGGTGAGAGCTTTTATATTATTTTCTTTAGCTGCTTCGACTAAATCTTTTGTTTTGATCATACTATGTAGTAAGTAACTGTCTGTCTTTATATTAAGTGGAACCACGTTATCACCTTCTATAGATATTTTACTATATTTTTAACTATTTTTAAAATATTTGCGCTAAAAAATTGACTTATTTTGAAGTTTGTGATAAAGTTAAATGGCAGAAAACTTTAAGGAGGGATATTATGGCAAAAAAAATTACTGATACTAAACCTTTATTTGGAAATCGCCGTTCGCATGCGCTTAATGCGACTAAGCATGCTTTTAAACCAAATTTGCAAACTATTACAATTAATGGTAAGAAATATAAAGTTTCAGCTCGTGAGCTTAGAACAATAAAAAAAATTAATGCTGCATAACTAGTTTTTACTAGTTTTTTTATAAAAAAAGTTCATGATTGATATGAACTTTTATTTTATTTTTCTTTTTATTTCGCTTTCAATGGCATTATTATATATTCTTTGGTTTTTTTCACTATCGTTTTTGTATAAAAACACGCTTGAGCTTAAAGCTGTTATAATTATTAGTCCTTCAGTTGTATACCCAATACCCGCATATGACTTTTCTTCTTTTTTTATTTCGTCGTCTTTTAAAAGTATCTCTCTTTGGCCCGTTTCTTCTGCGGTAAGGAAGCTTGAATTATTATTAGAAATCTTATGATATACCGCTTTTGCACCGGATATTAAAGCCACTGAGGTAACAAGCGCTAATGCTATATTTTTTTTATTTAATTTCATTTTTCTTTTCTGCATGTATTATGTCCCCCTCACAGTTTGAATATTATATTATTTTTTATGTTTTTGTCAAATTAAAATAGAAAGTTAAGTTACTTTCTATTTTATAATAAAACTTATACCCTTGCGTTCATTTTTAGCTGTTACTTCATATCCAAGCAGTGCCAAGGTCTTTTTAACAATAGATAGGCCTAAGCCAAACTGGCCTTTTATTCCTTTTTTATAAGGAGTAAACATGTCACTTAAGATTTTTTCGTCGATATTTGGTCCATCATTAAATAATGTAATTTTATGGTTTTTAACAGTGATTTTTACTTCTTTTTCAGCATATCTAATAAAATTACTTAATATATTATCAATTATCGCTTCCCACATGTCGTTAGTTCCTTTAAATGTGGTTTTTGTATCTAAAATGTTAATTTGCCATTTAATATCTGGCCTTGTGATTTTAAATTTTTTGACTGATGACTGCAAAATATCAACTATGTTTATGTTTCCACTTTTATAGCTATCCATATCTTTTATATATGTGAGTTTATTTAAATATAGTAAGGAGTGTACTTTTATTTCTAGTTTATTTATTTCTTGTTTAATAATTTTTAATCCGTTTTTTTCATCTTCAATGCCATCTTCTATTGCTTCAATATATGACTTTACAACAGTAAGAGGGGTTTTAAAATCATGAGAAATATTTTGATACATTTGATTTTTGTACTCTTCACTTTTTTGAAGAGTTAGTTTCATATCATCGATGGCATCTGATAATACTTTTAATTCATCGTCTGTCTTGAAATTATATTTTTTATTATAATTTTCGTTATCTAAGTTGTCTACCTTATCTTTTAATTTTAATATTTTATCTGCAATTGACTGACTCCATATGGCAACTATAAATAATATTACAAGTAAAGTACTTAATAGAACTGGAAACAATGTCTTAAATAGATCACTTCGCATGTTTCTTATGTAAGTGTCATCTGTTATAGCTACCTTATAGCTGTTTGAATCATTTCTGGTACTGTAATAATATGTTTTTGTTTTATATATGAATTTACCAGATTTTTGATTTATTTTATCTAAAATTTGTTTAGTGTTTAGATTTATTATCTCATTTAAATTGTTTGATGAGTAGATATTTTCCCCATTTATATAAATATACGCAATATCGCTTTCAATATCATTTGTACTAAAGTCATTTCTTACTATTTCTAATGGATTGTTTAAATATGCATATATACTTTTTTCATATAGTGGGACTAGTGTTCTTGGAAGAATTATAGCAACATTTATATAAATTATCATAAATATTGCGATTGTGACAACTAATAATTGTCTATATAAATTGTGTTTTAACTTCATGATAATCTGTACCCATAGCCATAGATTGTATTCAATCTTAATTTTGGCATTTTCTTTCGGAGTCTTCTTACTAAATCATCAACTACTCTATCACTTCCAAAATAGTCGTGTCCCCAGATGCTTTCTAATATATTATTTCGGCTAAAAGATTTATTTCTGTTTTGCATAAGCATTACTAGAAGGTCAAATTCCAAAGTAGTGAGAGATAGTTCTTTGGAACCGTCAAATACTTGTCTTTTATCCAAATCTATTTCGTAATTATCATATTTTAACTTTTCAGTTTCTTTAGCGTAGACTCTTTTTAAGAGGTTTTTAACTCGTAATACTAATTCTTTTGGGGAATATGGTTTAGTAATATAATCATCACTTCCTAGTTCTAAACCTATTATTTTATCCAAGTCCTGATCTCTAGCTGAGGTAAATATAACGGGGACTGTACTTTCTTTTCTAATTTCTTTTATGATATCGTAACCACTTACTTCGTCGCCCAACATTATATCTAATATCCATAAATCGGCACTGTCTGCCGTGTGACTTAAAGCGTCTTTACCGTTATAATAACAGATTACCTCATACCCTTCTCTTTCTAAGTAAGATTTTATTAAATTATTTAAATTTTCTTCATCTTCTACTAAACAAATTTTATACATTGATTATCGCCTCTATATATACTATAACATTTTTCCTTTTCCTTTTTCTACATATATCACTTCCTTTCGTGATTTTTATATATAAAATTAAATTATTTCTTTATTTAATATTCAGATTTTATCATCTATCACTTCCTTTGACATTATCATCATATCAATAAAAAATCATAATAATATGTTTTAATTGTGGGAAATTGTGTTTTTGATTTTTTCTAATAAAAAAACTACCTTTTTGGTAGTTTACTGTCTATACTCAAATTCAAAATCTAGTATTTTTACTATATCGCCTTCTTTAGCTCCTTTTTCTTTTAGCTCGTCATCAATTCCCATTTTTCTTAATTTGTTTGAAAATCTAAATATGGCCTCGTCAGTATCTAATCTACTCATTTTAAATAGTTTTTCTATCTGATTTCCTTTAATAATCCAAGTTTCATTATCTTTAACTATTTCATACGGTTTTTCTTCTTTAAATTTATATATAACGTGGTTTTCAAAGTTTTCTTCTTCATATAGTTTTGTCTTTGGAAGTGATTTTAGTGTATCTGCAAGAGCATAAATGACCTTTTCTAATCCTTGGGCTGTAATGGCTGATATTTCGTAAATTGGTTCTTTCACTTTTTCTTTAAATTTTTCTAAATTTTCTTTTGCTTTTGGCATATCCATTTTGTTGGCAATTATTATTTGTTTTTTATTTAGTAGTTTTTTATTAAAGTTTTCTATTTCTTTGTTTATAGTAATATAATCACTATAGGGATCATTAGTATAGCCTGACATATCTATAACGTGGGCGATTATTTTTGTTCTTTCAATGTGTTTTAAAAATTTGTCTCCAAGTCCGTTTCCTAATGAGGCTCCCTCAATTAATCCCGGTAGATCGGCAACTACAAAACTGTATCCGTCAGGGGCTTTAACAACGCCTAAGTTTGGTTTCAAAGTAGTAAATGGATAATCGGCAATTTTAGGTTTTGACGCGGATATTTTAGATATGATTGTTGATTTTCCGACGCTAGGCTTACCTACTAGTCCAACGTCTGCCATTAATTTTAATTCGACTTTTACTTTACGATATTCTCCAGGTTCCCCATTTTCAGCGTATTTAGGTGCGGGATTATTTTGAGTGGCAAAGGCCATGTTGCCTCTTCCTCCGCGGCCGCCTTTGGCAACTACTACTTCTGAACCATTTTCGGTTAAATCAGCAATTACTAATCCTGTGTCAAAGTCGGTAACAATTGTTCCTTCTGGAACAGGTATGATAATATCTTCGGCGTTTTTTCCGTGTTTTCCCTTTCCTAATCCATTTTCACCATTGCTGCCTTTAATTATTCTTTTATATTTAAAGTCAACTAGAGTATTTAGCCCTTCATCAACTTTAAATATGATGTCTGAGCCTTTTCCACCGTTACCACCAAATGGGCCGCCCATTGCCACATATTTTTCTCTTCTGAAAGCCATGCATCCGTCGCCGCCGTCTCCAGCATATAGTTCTACTACTATTTCGTCAACAAACATTTTAACACCTGCCTTTTTTTATATTATACATTATTTTTTGTAAAGAAAAAAGTATCTTTCGATACTTAATCTATTCTATAAGTTGAGCTTGGGGCGCCCCAATAATTACCACCTTGAGAGTATTTTGCATCTTCAACATATTCAATAATTATTTCATTCGGATTTTTCAATATAAACATTACATCATTTTGGCCGGCAAAAGCATCGCTAGCTACTTCGGTTACAGTTGATGGAATTGTCACACTTGTTAAGTACTCTCCTTCATTATATTTGAAAGCTTCTTTTCCTATTGAAGTTATGCCTTCTGGAATAAAGACAGTTTGGGGACATTTTTCAAAATTATATCCTGTAATTTTATCATTATTTATTTCAAAGCATGATGGTTCCGTTGTTAGTGCTTGAACGTCGTCTAAAGCACTTTGTTTTATTTTGTCGTTGGCAAGTTTTCTACTGCCTATAACAGAGATTGTTCCTAATATCAATAAGAGAAATAATGATAATATGCCGTATAGTAATGCGGATGTGACAAATCCATTTTCTTTCATGCTACCACCTATTATAATTATACATTATTTTTGATGTTTTTAAACAAAAAATGTACCTCTGTACATTTTATTTAACTTTTGCATATTAAAATCATATATTATTCATAGGTGATGGTTATGAAATTTGGTATTTGGAGTCTTTTGTGTTTAGTTTCTTCTATTATCTTATTTTATCAGCTTATAATTACGCTTTTTGTGGTTACTAGGTTTAATGTGTTTTTGCTTTTAATTATTTTTGTTTTATTGTTTTTTTCCCTCTTTAGGTGCTTCTGGTGATATTAGTTTTTCAGTTTTGTATATTCTGTCTATGACATGGCTAATATATTTACAAGTTTCATATTCATTTTCTTGTCTTTTAATTGGTTCTACCATGCTTATTAATATATATAATAATTTTTTTTCATCTTCTGTAAGTGGGTAAATACTTTCATATACTTTTAAAATCGGTTTAAAGTCAAAATCTAGGGCGTGATTTATATATAATTTATATAGGTCAAAGATAGGAGAAGCTATTTTGGCTTTATTCCAGCTTATTAAATATGAATTTTCATTTCTAATAAAATGGTCTAAATGAAGGTTGCCATGTATAATAGTATTACGCTGTCTTGTTTTATTTTTAATTAATGTATGCCAGTTTTCTAGTCTTTTTTTATTTTCGGTGATGACATCATATATTTTTGAAATATTTCTCGCAAGAAATTGCTCGCTGGGGCTTGGATATATCTTGGATTCTATTATGGTTATTAAATCTGTGTAATATGTGTATGAATAGTTTAAGTTGTTATCTATGTCGCTATAAATTCCTTCATAATAATCTAAGTCTATTTCTTTATAGTGTGTAGTTTTGCTATGAAGAAGTGCGGTTAATTTGATTAGATCAATGATTTTTTGTTCATTTGGAATGTCTAAACATTCTATGTATTTAGTTATTTGATATTCGCCGTTTTCAATAAGTTGTGGCATATAATCAAAATTTCTTGATTTTAAATATTCAAGTATTTTTTCATCGATTTTCCCATCTTTGTATACATATTTAACGGTTCCGGTATCTATTATTGTAACTTTTTTTATTTTTTCTATTTTTTTTACAGGTAAATTATGTTTTTTTAATACTTCATTTATTTTGGCCATCTACTGGTATTATGAGTTTATCACCTATTTTTAAATCTGTTAGATCATTATATAATTCTAGTTTTGCATTTGTTATTTCATATTTTTGCAATATAGATTCTTTAGTATCATTTTCTGTAACGATGTGTACTTTATAAGTAACGTAGTTTTCATTATCATCTAAGCTTTCAAAAATTGATGGCACTGCTTCTTTTTCATTTTCTTCATAATTTCTGTTTTCTGTTTCTATTTCTTTTTCGTCATTATCGTTCATAACCTCCTCCTTTATTTCTTCTATATTATCTATTAAGACTTCAATATTAATAGATAATATTTTATTATCTATTACTTCATAATAAAAATCGCTGATATCTACTGTGGCTTCGCTTGTGTCATATTTTTTATCAATACTTATTTCAAATGGCAGTTTATAGTTAAACTCGTCGATTGTCATGCTGGTGCTTGTAACTTTATAAGTTCCGCTTACGATAAAAGCTCCATTTATAACATTTTTTTCTTTTAAGGATAATGTATGTTCTAACGAAATACTGCTAATTTCATAAATATTATTATCAAATGTTATTTCTTTTGTAAAAGGTACTGTTTTTTTCATCTAATCCCTCCTACCATAATTATATTTATTTTATTTTGTTTTATGATTATTAAAAAAGTAGAACTTATTTGTTCTACTAATTATCTTTTAAATCTCCTAAGAAATCATCTATAGTCATTATTTGTTCATCTATTTTGTCTAAAGAAACGTCTACTTCTTCCTCAATTACATTACTGTGATTCACTTTTATGAAGGCATTATTAATTTTTTCTTTTGTTATTTGGTTACCTGTTTGATATCTATCGCATAATCTAAATTCAGTAACTTTATGATAAGTTATTTCATCAGTTAATATGCCTATCTCTTTTTTATTATCAGTTGTAAATGCATTTACTATATGATATGGATTGGTTTTAACATCTCTAACAACTAGAACGCCTTTTCTAGCTCTTGATGTAATTTCAAATTCATCTATTTTGATTCTTTTTGCAGTTCCTTTGTCGGTAATGATTGTTATGAATGGCTCATCATTGTAACTTTGCCCTGAAACTACAAAATCATCTTTTAGATTTATGGCTTTTACACCGCTACCCCTTAACCCGGTTACAGGAATTTCGTCTGTCTTATATCTTAATCCATATCCTTTATTTGTCGTTATAAAGGTTTCTTTTCCTGAAGGGATAGATGAAACAATTTTATCATCGCCCTTTAATTTCATTAGAGTTACTGGTTTAGAGTATCTTTGGACTTTTAACTCTGATATAGGGGTTTGTTTTACCATACCATTTTTGGTAAATGTTAGAATGTTAATATTATCTTCAAAGTTTTTGGTTAAATACGAACCGATAATATTTTCATCACTTGTAATTTTTATGATGTTACTTAAATGCTTGCCTAAATCTTTCCATTTTAGATCTGGTAGTTCATATACTGGGATATATAGGAAATTACCTAGATCTGTAAATACTAATAATGTATCCATGGTATTGGCTTCATATAGTCCTACTGGATAGTCTTTATCTTTTAGTCCAGTTTCTTCTTCACAGCTTGCACTAAAACTTCGCATTGAAACTCTTTTTACATAGCCTTCTTTGGTAATTACTACCATGCAGTCTTCTTTTGGTATTAAAGATGTTGTATCAATTTTTATTTCAGTTACTTCATCTTTTATTTCTGTTTTTCTAGGGGTTGCATATTCTTTTTTAACAAGTTTTAGCTCTGTTTTCATAACGTGCTTTAATGCCTCTTCATTTTCTAGAATTTGAGTCCAAACGGCTATTTCTTTTTCTTTTTGTTTCATTTCTTCTTCAAGTTCAGTAACATCGGTATTAGTTAATTTATATAATTGTAAATTAACAATAGCTTCAGCTTGCTCTTTAGTAAATTCAAATTCTGTTTGTAAGTTTTCTATGGCATCGCTTTTGTTTTTAGAACTTCTAATTACTTTAATAACTTCATCTAATATTGATAAAGCTTTTATTAATCCTTCTAAAATATGCATTCTAGCTTTAGCTACTTTTAAATCAAATTCCGTTCTTCTTGTAATAACTTCTTTTTGGTGAGCTATATAGGCATCTAATATTTCTAAAATACCTAAAACCATTGGTCTACGGTTTACAATAGCTACCATATTGTAACTATAGGAAACCATCATATCAGTATTTTTTAATAAATAATTTATTATTAAATCTGCATTGGCATCTTTCTTTAAGTCAATGGCTATTTGAAGTCCGTTTCTATCTGTTTCATCTCTTACTTCGGATATTCCTTCAACTTTTTTTTCAATCCTTATTTCATCTATTTTTTTAACTAAAGCAGCTTTATTTACTTCGTATGGTATTTCACTTATAATTATTTGTTTTTTTCCTTTATTTGTAACTACTTCGTATTTGCATCTAACATTTACTTTACCTTTTCCAGTAGTAAATGCTTCTTTGATACCATTTATGCCTTCGGCTACACCTCCGGTTGGGAAATCTGGCCCTTTTACTATATCTAATATTGTATCTAAATGACAGTTTGGACTATCGATTCTTTTAATCGTGGCATCAATTATTTCGCCTAAATTATGAGGTGGTATATTAGTAGCATAACCGGCAGAAATGCCTGTTGCCCCATTTACGAGTAAATTTGGAAATCTTGCAGGTAGTACGGTTGGTTCTAGTAATGTATCATCATAGTTTAAACTCATTAAAACCGTATCTTTATTTATGTCTTTTAAAAGTTCACCAGCTACTTTAGAAAGTCTTGCTTCGGTGTAACGCATTGCAGCGGCACCGTCGCCATCCATTGAGCCATTATTACCTTGCATTTCAACATAACACAAGTTATTTTTCCACCACTGACTCATTCGAACTAGGGCGTCATATATGCTGGAGTCGCCATGTGGATGATAAAATCCCATTATGTTTCCAACTGCTTTAGCTGATTTTTTAGTTGGCTTATCATAGGTGTTTCCATCTTTATACATAGCGTATAAAATACGTCTTTGAACCGGCTTTAAGCCATCTCTTACGTCAGGTAAAGCTCTATCTTGGATAATTGTTTTAGCGTATCTTCCAAAGCTATCACCCATGATGTATTCGAGTGAATAGTCGTATATTTTTTTTACTATTTCATTTGTATCTTCCATGTTTTTCACCTACTTTGTGTAATTATCTTCTAAGGTAAATTCGATATTTTCTTCAATCCATTGTTTTCTAGGCTCAACATTGTCGCCCATTAGCACCGAAACTCTTCTTTCGGCAAGTGATGCATCAGTTAGACTTACTTTGATTAAACTTCTTTTATTAGGATCCATGGTTGTTTCCCAAAGCTGTTCAGCGTTCATTTCACCTAGTCCTTTGTATCTTTGTTTTTCGAGTTTTATTTTATGTTTTTTTCTTATTTCTTCAGCCTCACTGTCATTCCAAGCATAGCCATATATTTTATTGCCGTTTTTTAAGGCATATAGTGGTGGCATAGCTATATATAAATGTCCATTTTCAATTAGTGGTTTCATAAACCTATAGAAGAATGTTAGTAATAATATTGTAATATGTGCCCCATCATCATCAGCATCCGTCATAATAATTACTTTGTCATAATTACAGTCTTTAATTTCAAAATCACTACCAATTCCGGCTCCAATTGTTTGAATCATGGTATTTATTTCATTATTATTTAATACATCTGTTAGTGATGCTTTTTCAGTATTTATTACTTTTCCTCTTAGCGGCAAAATAGCTTGGAATTTTCTATCTCTTCCTTGCTTTGCAGATCCCCCTGCAGAATCTCCTTCGACTAAGAATAATTCATTTATTTTGGGGTCTTTTGACTGAGCTGGAGTAAATTTATCACTTATAGATTTTTCTTTTCTATTTTTACCTTTGCCATTTCTAGCTTCATCTCTGGCTTTTCTTGCGGCTTCTCTAACTTGCTTTGATTTAACCATTTTTTCTAGTATTTTAATGGCTATATCTTTATTTTCCTCTAAGAAAAATTGCATGTTTTCGGTTGTAATACTATCGACAATTGTTCTAGCTACTGGGGTCCCTAATTTTCCTTTAGTTTGTCCTTCGAACTGTAGTAGTTTTTCAGGAATTTGCAAACTTATAATGGCAGTTAGGCCTTCTCTAGTGTCTGGCCCTTCAAAATTTTTATCTTTTGTTTTTAAATATCCATTATTTCTAGCATAATCATTGAAAACTCTAGTAATAGCTGTTTTAAATCCAACTTCGTGAGTACCTCCGTCTGATGTTTTGACATTATTTACAAAGGATATTATGTTTTCTGAGTATCCTTCTGTGTATTGAAAAGCAATTTCAACGTTAACTCCATCTTTTGTACCATTAAAGTCGTATGGCTTATGGATTACTTTTTTATCCGTGTTTAAATATTCAGCAAATGAGTTTAAGCCTTTTTCATAATGGTATATTTCACTTCTGTCTGATATTTCATCTTTTACTTCAATCGTTAATTCTTTTAACAAAAATGCGCTTTCTTGCATTCTTTCACATATTGTGCTATATGAAAATGAGGTTGTTTGAAAAATTGTGTCATCCGGCATAAATCTTACAGTTGTTCCTGTTTTGTGCGATTTTCCTATTTGCTTTAGTGGGGTTTTTACATGCCCGCCATTTTCAAAAGCAATAAAATACTCACCGCCATCTCTTTTAATGGTTACTTCCATCCATTTTGATAAAGCGTTTACAACGGAACCTCCAACACCATGAAGTCCTCCTGATACTTTGTAACCAGATGTTTCAAATTTTCCTCCAGCATGAAGAATTGTATATATTACTTCTGGTGTGCTTTTACCGCTTGGATGCATGCCTACAGGGACTCCTCTACCAAAGTCTTCGACACTTAAAGAACCATCTTTATGGATGGTTACTGTTATTTTATCTCCGTAGCCATTTATTACTTCGTCTATACTGTTATCAACGATTTCCCATACTAAGTGATGCAGTCCTCTTTTATCTGTTGAGCCAATGTACATTCCTGGCCTTTTTCGTACAGCTTCGAGTCCTTCTAATATTTTTATCGAGTTTTCATCATATTTTGCCATGTTATCACCTTTATAATTGTATCAAAAAAACCGTTTAAAAACAAATAAAAACGGCAAATTGTGTCAAGTATTTTGTTTTTTTGGCTTTATTCTTTTAACCCTTCTTCTAGTGGCTCGATGCTGTATCCTTTTGCTATTATATAGTTTAAAATTAATTCAATTTCTTTGTTTGTGTTTTTATTTACTTCTATGGAAATAATGTAACCAGGTTTTAGGTGTTTTTTTATATTTATTAATTCATTTTCTTTTATTATTACAGTCGGAATTATAGTAAATGAATCTTGAAGTTTACAGTTATTTATAATTTCTTTATTTTCTTTTTCGGTGTAGCAGTAGTTATATTTTTGCGGGCCAATATTAGTTATTATAGTTTTCATCCAAACAAAATCGCTGTCAAGGTAATCTTCATTATTTGATAAATTCCCTACTGTATGGCCTTTTTGAATTAGTTTAATTATTTGATTGTGGTGTTTTTCTAGATAAGCACTATTTATAAAAAAAGTGGCTTTTATGTCTTTTTCTTCTAATTTATTTATTATGTTGTTTATATCGTCGTCCTTACTTAGTTTAAATATTAAGCTTATTTCCATCTTACTATTGTTTAGACTTATTATGTATTTATCTTTATTTTTATCTAGTGTATTTTCAACTTTAAGAGTTTTATATATCAAAAATTTATCATCAAAATAGCCTATTTTACTCATTTCTTCGTAGCTTTTTTGAACATCTACTTCTTTTCCGTTTATGCCTGGAATTATGGTGTTATTTTTGATTAATGGCTCGATGGCGTTTTCTTTGTATCCGTCTTTTTTACTTTTTATTTCATTTAATAATGAATCACTTAATTTTGATGCAGTTTCAACTTTACTTGTTAACATAAAACTACCTATCATTAGGGTGATTATACCGATGCTTTGAAAAAATTTTTTCATTTTATCACCTAAAAAATTATATGTGTATATATAATTTATTTTAACTATTTTTTTAGAATCTCATATCATACTTATGAAGGAGGAGTAAAATGAATCAGGGTTTTAGGCCTAATTTTAGACCTGGGTTTGGAAGACCGGGTTTCAACAATCAAAATGGTTTTTGGGGTCCTTTTTTATTAGGCGGCATTACGGGTGGCTTAATATCACCAATATTTTATAATAGACCTACTTATTATCCATATTATCCTTATTATGGAGGCTTTTATTACAGATAAAAAAATCTCTATTTTAGAGATTTTTTATGTAATCACTTGTAACTTTATCTAAATCTTTAATAAGATTCTTTATTTCTTCTTCAGTTTTTAGTCTTGTTCCACTTGCGTATATGTGGCCTCCGCCTCCATGTTTTACGGCGACTTCATTTATAATTGGACCTCTTGATCTAATTGAGACGCGAAAACTCCCTAATTCTTTATCTAATGTTGCGGTTACCCATACAAGCATTTCATTTATATAATTGAAACTGTTAATCATATTGCCAGGTGTTGCTGCATCAACGTCATATTCTTTTAATATTTCTTCGTTTATAATAATATAACCAACTTTATTTTCGGTAATACTATAGTTTTGAGACATGAAACCATGAAATTTTATTTCTTTATATTCCCTTAAATACATATTATTATATACTTTTGTAATATCAAGTTTTGTTTCATTTAGCATTCTACTTATAAGGGCAAATGTTTTTGAATCTGAATAAGAAAACATAAATCTTTCCGTGTCAGCAACAATGCCAGCATATAGTTTCTCAGCAGCTTCGGTTCTTAAGCGTAATCCTGCTTCAAAAACTAATTCTAAAACCATTTGTGAAGCACTAGATGCTGTATCATCAATCCATTCTAAATCACAAATTTTTTCAACAAATGGGTGATGATCTATTTTTATAGAATTCGGGAAATTTCTTGGGTCTACGCCATCTACCCTACGATGATCAGGGGTATCTGTTACTATTAACAATACATTATTATTGTTTATATCTTCAGGCAGTTTGTCTACTTTACCTAGATAATTAAATTTGGCAGCTGGTGAGCCAATTGAATATACTTTTTTATTAGGAAAGTTATCTAATATTATTTGTTTTAATCCTAATGAGCTGCCTAGGGCATCAGGATCCGGCCCTACATGACGAGCTAAAATAATTGTATCTGCTTTTTTTATTTTATTATATATTTGTTTATATATACTTTGTTTAAAAAACATTTAAATCACACTTTCTATGTTTTTATTATACAATATTTTTTCTAATTAACTCAAGAAAATTTATAAATTAAAAGTGAATGAATTATTCACTTAAATTTCATCTATAATTTTTAGAAATTCATCTTTTGTTTTTGTTTTAAATATCTTTTCTTTTATTTTTGCTGTATTAGGAAGGCCTTTTAAATAATATGCAGTTTGAGTGCGCATTTCTAATAAAGCTGTTTTTTCTGCTTTGATTTTCAGTAAGTATTTGAAATGTTTTTTAATCATATTTTTTATGTCTTGAACTGAAGGCTTTTCATTTTTTTTACCATTTTTTAAGTAGTCAATCGTGTTTTTTATAAGCCATGGATTTCCTAGTACACCTCTTCCAATCATGATAGCGTCACATCCTGTATAATCTAACATGTATTTTGCGTCTTCTTCTGATTTAATATCACCGTTTCCTATAACTGGAATATGGACACTTTCTTTTACTTTTTTTATTATGTCTAAATCTGCCCTTCCACTATATCCTTGACTTCTAGTTCTACCGTGAACGGTTATTGCCTTAGCGCCAGATTTTTCGCATATTTTAGCGATTTCTACGGCATTTATACTATTTGTATCCCATCCGCTTCTTATTTTTACTGTGACTGGGATGTTCACTGTTTCTACTATAGCTTTTACTATTTCTCCTACTTTTTCTGTATTTTTAAGTAAAGCACTTCCGGCTTGAGCAGATATGGCTACTTTGGGTACTGGGCAGCCCATATTAATATCAATAATGTCTGGGTGCATATTTTTTTCAATGAATTTAGCTGCTTTAACAAATGATTCTTTATCTGAACCAAATATTTGCTGGGAAATGGGTCTTTCGAAATCAGTCATATAAAGCATATCTATTGTTTTTCTGCTGCCATAGCATATGGCTTTATCGCTAACCATTTCGGCAACTACTAGGCCGCATCCCATTTCTTTAGCAATAGTTCTAAAGGCACTATTAGAAATTCCAGCCATTGGGGCTAGAACTACTTGATTTTTTATTTCTACATTTCCAATTTTCCACATGAAAATCACCAGGAACATTATATTATAATATTCTTTTTTTATCAAGAAAAAAGTGAATTAATCACTTTCTTCATTATACTTATAAGTTATAGTACCATCAATTTTAGTACATGTAACGCTATCGTTTGTCATTTCTTCATCAATCATGTTTTCTTTTAAATAATTTTTTTTAATTAATATATCTACGTCAATGCTAATGGTTGTATTAACTTCTAAATCATTATCTTTTACATATTCTCTAGCTGCGCTTATTACATAGTCTTGCTTTGCTTTATCTATTTTACTTTGTGAATCACCTAGCATATTTAATATGGCTGGAAAAACTATTAGAGCAATTAAGGCTAGTATAGTAATGCTTCCTAAAAGTTCCATTAGAGTAAATCCTTTATTTTTCATCATATCACCTAATATAATTTTAACATATTTTTTATAGAAAAAAAAGATTAGCTTACTTTATGAAAATCTAATCTTAATTTGTCGGCAATGGTAACCATAAATTCTGAATTTGTCGGTTTTGCTTTATCTATATCTACACTATAGCC
>AUXO017236137.1_pt1 | contig 26867 bp, 22 predicted proteins | sample 768731 | NCBI WGS metagenome assembly AUXO01 (sample SAMN02715735, study PRJNA202380) | gut metagenome | biome: sheep rumen | host: Ovis aries | place: New Zealand: Palmerston North
ATGTAACTTCCGCGCTGGAGTCCGCACCTGAGGCCAGCTGGGGAGGGGAGGTGCTTGGCACCTGACGTCTACTCGCACTCCTGCCGTCGAGGGCCAATAGACCCACCGCAGGATTTAATTCCGATTTATTTACAACAAAATGATTTTTAAAACCAAAATTTTTTAAACACAATGAAAAAAATCAAGTTAATGCTTGTTGCTATTATGGCCGTTATGGGCTTTAGCAATGCATCTGCCCAGACGAAGCCTACTGCAGGCCAGTCTTGGAATGATGACATCTTCTTCTATGAGGTGATTTATGACGGAGATGTGCCTTCTAAGACCGCTCAGGTTAAGATCACCAAGACCAATGGTACCATCTCTGGCGTACTGGGCTCTGACAAGTTGAAGGGTTCGTTCACTAAGAAGTATGGTGATGACAATTGGACAATCGTTGTGACACAGATTGCCAACAACGTATTCAAGGATCAGGTTGGTCTGACCAAGGTGACTTTCCCGAAAGAGCTCGAGTGGATTGGCGCTGATGCCTTCAACGGCTGTACGCTCCTTTCTGAGATTGCTTTTGAGGAAGGTTCCAAACTGACTCAGATTGGTGACCGTGCTTTCGCAACTACTCAGATTGTAAATCCCGACTTCACAAACTGTAACCTGCTTGCCAAACTGCCTAATCTGCTGTTCGTGGAGAGTGCCAGCAAGGAGAACTCTTATGTGAAGACCGTGAAACTGCCTACATCTGCTGTGTTCACCGACTTCGGTACCGCTCTGTTCCACCTGCCTAACCTGGAGAGCACCAACATCAAGGACACTAAGGTTCAGTATGTTCGTGCCAACGCTTTCAACGGTGATGGCAAACTGACAGCCATGGAACTCCCCGGCACTGTGAAGCAGATCGAGGCTGCAGCATTCGCTGGTTCTAAGGTTGCTGACCTGACCATCAATGTAGACGGTATCCAGATTCCCGGTATCGGCGATGGAACCGACAACATTTATGGCACAGTTGCTGCTGATCTCGCTGTTCTTACCAAACTGACCCTGAAGGGAGCCCTGAAGGGACATGTTATGAAAAATGCTTTCAAGGGCTGCGGAGAACTCGCAACGCTTGCTATGGATGGTATGACCTTTGGTACAAAGGGTCAGATTGAAGGCTCTGCTTTCGAGAACTGCGTGAAGTTGACCAGCGTAAAGATGGGTAACATCGAGAACAATGACGGTACATACTACACGATTGCTGCTGATGCATTCAAGGGTTGCGATCTCCTCGCTGCTGTTGAGATTGGTGACATCACCTGCCCGAACGCTGTCGCTACCGGTGCCTTCGGCTCTAAGCTGAAATCTGTTAAGATTGGTAACATCTACACCAAGGGTGAGGCTCTCCAGACACAGGCCTTCCAGTTCAGTGCAGACGCTACTAGTGTTACTATCGGTAATGTACGTGCTCAGGATGCTTCAACACCTGTTATGGCTGCCAAGGCTTTCACTGGACTCACTGCTGCTGAAGTAACGATTGGCGCTGTTGAGGCAAAGGGTAAGAACTTCACTGCCAACTCTTTCGACGGTAAGGTTAAGACTCTGACATTCACTGGTGACATTGAGGAGAAAGGTATTGACGTTAAGATTATCGATGACCTCTCTGCTATTGAGGCCATTACTTTCAAGGGCACTATTGGTGCTGGTGGTATTGGCACAAGCGTGTTCGGTGGTATGCCTAAGGCAAAGAAGGCCGTTGTTACCTTCGAAGGCGAACTGGCTCCCGGTGCTGTCGGAAGCAAGGCTTTCATGCTTGACGGTGCTCCTACGACTGAGACTGTACTGACTGTTAAGTACACCTCTGCAACACACGCTAACCCGACGAAGGCAGGTATGCCATTCGCTCAGGATGCATTCTGGACATCTTACACTGGTGACCGTGACGTTGATCTGCAGATCACAAACGCTGCTCTCAATGCTACCTTCCGCGCTGGTCAGAACAACACTTCTACCGACATTATCTATCGTGCCCAGATGCCTGCACCCGCTCCTGAGGTGATTAACGTTTATCAGAGGGGTTCTGAGAATAATGCATTCGGACGCTTCGTATTCGAGAAGGGTAAGATCTACAAGATTGAGCGCCGTCCTAAGGATGCCAACATCATTTACACGCTCTACACTACTTATGTAGAAGAGGACGACTACGAGGCAGATGCTACTGGCAAGACTGGTATGACAACTCTGAACATGCTTCCGATGGTATCTACTGATGGCTATTACTACATTGACCTCAGTGCTGCAACAGAGGATCTGGTCGTTATCATCAAGGCTAACGGCAGTGGTGTGACGAAGGATCTTGAGTTGGCTTATGAGAAGATTGGTGCTGTTCCCACAGTGAATGCCGTTCAGTACACTGACGGTCGTGTGAAGATTGCAAAGCAGGTTGTTACTAACCAGCAGCTGCGCGACGGTACAGGTTCTACTGGTATCGATGTTCTTACTACTGCTGTTCTTACAGCTAACGACATCTACGCTCTGACAAATCCTGCTGGTCACGATGGTATCCGTGCCAACATCCTGGACTACAAGAACTATACCACTCCGTTCGTGAACACCGGTATGTTCTATGTACTTGCCAAGAAGTATGACACCGTCAAGGCTGCACGTTTCATTATCAACTGGATTGACGAGAGCGATGCTACTGCAATCGTTGCTGCCAAGACAACGGCCAAGGCCGTTCAAAGCGATGTCATCTACACTCTGCAGGGTGTGCGTGTCAACAATGTGCAGAAAGGCCAGATCTATATCAAGAACGGCAAGAAGTTCATTGCAAAATAATCTAGGTTATATTTAAATGTTCAATTCGCAGGGTAGGAATATCTATTCCTCCCTGCATTAAAATACGAAAAGAAAATGGATAAGAAACTTTATTTGGAACCAGAATCAAAAGTGTTTACGGTTGAAATCCAGAATAGCATTCTCGCAGGTAGTATTCCTGGACTGGAAGACGATAACACTCTGAATGGTGGTGATGACAAGGGCCAGGGTGGTGAGAACTTCGATCCTAGCCTCTATTAATACAGTATATAATTGCTTATCAAAGGGGATGTTCCTACTATTTTTGAGCATCCCCTTATTTTACACAACAGACTGAAGGAATACAAAAGAAAGGCGGTAAAGGCTATTTCGGAGTTTTGTAGTTTTCGGAGTCATTACATTTTAAACATTCAGCAGGTTTCTTTTCTTGAAACCGGCGAAAGAGAATTGTGTGTCATTGCATGGTGTTAGGGCAATTGAAATGGTATATCCTTACAACGACTGACCTGAAGCAATCTGAAGCAAGGTTATTAGAAATGAATGCTACTCGTCATGACTCTGGTTTATCCACTATACAGTATTTCATTCCATTTCTGGCGACTGAAAACGAATGCTTTTCTGTCCTCCGCAGTTTCGTTTTCATTTATTGTAGCAAAGAAGTCCTTTCACTGATTCTTCAGAGTGCAAAGCGTCATACTGGTGTGAAATATCTTTTTTTATATCGCGACCGCAACAGACATGCAATCACGGTGCCAGATTCGATGATGCAGAAATTTCTCATGTCTTGTTCATCTTATCGTGATGATTATATCTTTACGACTGACATCGAGAATAATCTCTATAACCGTCAGGTTATACTAAAGCATACCGTTTTCAAAGGGGAAAAAGCTTATGTGCTAAAAGTGAAACATACGCGTACAGGTCTGCAACTGACACTCGGCCTACAGCTTATTAGGGGGACAGTTTATCTGAAAATGACAGCTAAGGAGGGAGACATTGCCTATGTACGCGAAAATGACAGAATATGCGATGCAGACCATCTGCTACAGCAACTAAAAAATGACTTGTTGCTGGTTCTTAGTCGTCGAGTCAACAGAAAAGAATCAGACGAATCCCTTTTGTTGGATATTTCAACTCTAAATACAGTTTCTTCCTATCGTTATCATTGTTTTGAAGATAAAGGCCTGCGTTGCCAGTTTCTATCATTGATGCTCATTTGTGCACATCTTCAGAAAGACGAGGCATGGCAGGCAGAGCTTCTGGAGGCCTCAAGTGCAGAACTGGCACAATTACTGACAATGCCCATGACCGAGTCAGCCTGCTGGCTGTATACGGGATTGTACGTGTGTACAGGTAATCCTGAATTCAGGAATAAGGCTAAGATTTTTGTGCAAAATGATAACGCTTCTGATATTTTGCAAGCGTATGTACGACTTATTAGAAAAAGACGAATTAAATAATTATGGACAAGGAAATAAAAATCAGTGTGTTATTTATCAGCTTTTGTATGCTTCTCAGCAGTTGCCACACGCCTGAGGTGGCCTATTTCAAGGATTTGGAGCATGGCCAGACTGAGTCGTTAGAGCACCTTTTGGATATTAGCATACGTCCTGATGACAAGTTGTCAATAATTGTCAACAGCCGTGACCCGCAATTGACCGCTTTGTTTAATCTGCCATATACAGCGCAGCGGATAGGAAGTACGTCAAGCTCAAACCCACAGTCGAACCTGACGGTGATGAACAATCAAGGTGTTCTGTGTTACACTGTAGACAGGAATGGTGACATAGATTTTCCAGTACTTGGCAAGATACATGTGGAGGGCATGAAGCGTGACGAGATAGCGCAGTACATAAAGCAGGCACTGCTGAAGCGTGATTTGGTAAAAGACCCTGTCGTGACGGTAGACTATGCAGGGCTTTTCTTCAATGTGCTGGGTGAAGTGAACAAGCCCGGCCGCTACACTTTTGACCGTGACCACTTTACATTGCTTGACGCAATTGGTATGGCTGGCGATCTGACAATCAACGGCCAAAGAGAAGATGTAACAGTCATAAGAGAATCCGGAAATCTTCGGGTATCATACAAGGTTAATTTGCTCTCTGGCCGCTCATTATACGAGTCACCAGTATTCTATCTTCAGCAGAACGATGTCGTCTATGTAAAGCCAAATGGATTCAGGGCCAGACAGTCAACCGTCAATGACAACACAGTGCGCTCTACATCCTTCTGGATTTCAATGGCATCCTTGTTGACAACGGTGGCTGTGCTTATCTTCAAATAGGGGAAATGTCAATGGAAACAATAAACAGATCATTAAAGGCTCAACCAGGAAGTGTTATGGAAGACCCCATGACAATAAGGGAACTTTTTTCCCTGTGCGTAAGCAAATGGCACTGGTTTTTACTCTCTCTCCTACTGACCATGGGCCTGGCAGAGGGCTACCTGCTTACAACACCGAGGCTTTATACCCGCTATACCTCCCTCCTTATCAAGGAAGACGGCAAGGGTAACAGGACACTTTCGTCAGAACTGAACTCCGATGTGGAACTCGGTTTGTTCTCAGTTAGCACAAACGTCAGCAATGAGATGATTTCTCTGAAGTCACCAGACCTTCTGCTTGAGGTAATCCGACGTCTGAACTTGGAAATAGACTATAAGACGGACGGGGTGTTCCATAAGGAAACACTTTATCGAAATGCGCTTCCTGTAAAGATAAGTTTCAAAGACCTGGCAAACAGCGACTTTTGTTCACTTAGACTGACAATCAGGAAAGACGGTCAGTTCGACTTAAACGATTTCATGCTAAATGGCTCAACGGCAGGGCGTGACAGTACCCAAACCGCTCGGGCCGGTAAAGAATTAAAAACGCCACTGGGCCGAGTAACCGTCTCACGTACTCCGAGCTTCAAAGAAAGTGCCTTTGCCGGTATGGACATCTACATAGAAAGACGGACGTTAATGTCGGCAGTGGGTATGTGTAACAGTCATCTGGAAGTAAAGCTCAGTGATGAGAAGTCGACCATTGTCGATATTACCTACAAAGATGTGGACAAACAGCGTGCTGACGATTTCCTTAGTACTTTGGTGTCTGCCTACAACGAGAACTGGGTAAAAGATAAAAACCGCATTGCCATTAGCACTTCAGAGTTCATCAACGAGCGCCTTGCCGTCATAGAACAAGAACTTGGAAGCGTAGACAGTGATATCTCATCGTTTAAGAGTGCTAACCTGATTCCTAATGTGGAAACAGCCTCTGACATGTATATGAATACTGCCAATCAGGCCAACATACAGATAACAGACCTGAACAACCAGTTATATATGGCTCGATATATCCGCGAACATGTAAAGAATAAGAATAATAAAGACCAACTCCTGCCTGCCAATTCTGGTATCAATTCGGCTGCGATAGAGCAACAGATAGCCGAATATAATGACAAGATGCTACAGCGAAACAGCTTGGTGGAGAACAGTAGTCCGGAGAACCCACTCGTCATGGACCTTGACAAGAAGTTGGGTGAGATGCGCGGAGCAATCGTTTCTTCCATAGACAATCAGGTGAACACCTTGAACACCCAGATCAAAGGCCTTCGCGGCATTCAAGGTGCCAGTACATCAAAAATAGCCAGTAATCCCACTCAGGCTAAATACCTTTTGTCGGTAGAACGGCAACAGAAAGTGAAAGAGTCCCTTTATCTCTTTTTACTGCAGAAGAGGGAAGAAAACGAGCTGTCGCAGGCTTTTACCGCTTATAACACCCGCATCGTGACGTCTCCCACCGCCTCCACCTCGTCAAGCGACCTGTTGCGCCGCAACATATTGCTGTTGGCCTTTGTGTTAGGTTTGTTTATCCCTATACTCACTATTTTTATACGTGAGTCAATGAATACTAAGGTACGGGGCAAACGCGACATACGACAGTTGAGTGTGCCATTTATTGGTGAGATACCATTATATAGACATAAAAAACAGAAGAATAAAGATAAGGAGGAATACAAGATATTGGTAAAACCAAGGAGTAGGAACTTGATTAACGAAGCCTTCCGTGTTGTCCGTACAAACATGGAGTTCATGGCTGGTACAGACAGTAATCAGATAATCATGGTCACCTCTGCAAATCCGGGCAGCGGTAAGACATTCTTGACTATGAATATTGCAACTAGTTTTGCTATTAAGGAGAGGCGGGTTATCGCAGTAGATTTGGATATGCGCCGTGCATCACTTTCGGAATATGTCGCGAATCCGAATCTGGGAATTGCCGATTATTTAGGGGGGCGTATAGAGGACTGGCACCAAATTGTGGCACCCGTAGATGCTCACGACAAAATGCGTGTGATACCTGTTGGCACAATCCCCCCTAATCCGGTGGAATTGCTTTTCAGTGATCGGCTTCAAAACCTACTGGGCGAGCTTCGTAAAGAGTATGACATGGTATTCCTGGACTGTCCGCCTGTTGACATTGTGGCAGACGCAAGCGTTATATCACGCTGGGCAGACCTGACGGTGTTTGTTATCCGTACGGGATTGATGGAACGTGAGCTGCTCCCTGTGGTAGAGGGATTCTACCGCGACAAACGTTTTGCGAATATGTCCGTACTACTCAACGGAACACCCATGGACAACAGCCGGTATGGCAGCCATCGCTATGGATATGGCTACGGGTACGGTTATGGAAGCTATGGTGGCTACACGAAAGAAGAGTAGGTTTGAGAAGACCTCTATTGTCTGATGAGAGTTGCAGTAGTAATAGGCGTTTGTTTCCTAATGGCCCTCTTCCTGGGATGGGGCATAACTCCTCGTATCCTATTGATATCATACAGGAAACGCCTGTTTGATGAGCCTGACGAACGTAAAACTCATACTCATCCTGTTCCTCGTTTGGGTGGCCTCTCATTTCTCCCCAGTATCCTCATTGCTTTCTGTCTGGCAATGGCCGTAAGTGAAATGGCAGGTATGACAGGCCGCAACTTCGGTGTGTCAGCCAACGAGTTTATGCTTTTAGCGGCTGGCAGTATGATACTCTATCTGGCGGGCGTGGGCGATGATTTAGTAGGAATGTCGTATGGCTATAAATTTCTTGTGCAAGTTGTCTCTGCGTCCTTGTTGGTTTCGTCAGGCAACCGAATAGCCTCTTTGGGAGGCTTGTTTGGAATTAATCAGATTCCAGAATGGCTGAGCATTATACTAACAATATTTATCATTGTATACATACTTAACGCGGTGAACCTGATAGACGGAATAGACGGATTAGCCTCCGGACTAAGTTGCATCAGCCTGTTTTCGATATGCCTCCTCTTAGTGGGTATCGGGCACTATGGTTATGCTCTTCTTGCTGTTGCAACACTTGGCGTGCTCATCCCTTTCTGGTTTTACAATGTTTTTGGTAGCGTACAACGCGGACATAAATTGTTTATGGGAGACACCGGAAGCCTTACATTAGGGTTCATCTTAGCCTTCCTTGCTATTCACGTCTGTAATTGTAATAACTTCGAAGGTGACGGCAAGTCATTGGTGCTGGCTTTTTCGACATTACTCGTACCCCTATTTGATGTAGTCCGTGTTGTGATTCATCGTATCCGTGAACATAAGAATCCTTTTCTGCCTGATAACAATCATTTCCATCACAAATTACTCCGTACAGGACTTGGAGGCAGAATGGTGATGGTAGTTATATTACTTGTATCGGTTTTATTCCTGATATTAAACTACTATCTGTGTCGGATAATAAATATAACAGGTATTTTCGTCATCGATTGTTTCCTCTGGATCTTTATTCATTTAGTGATAGACTATGCAATGGCTCTTCGGAAAAGGAAAGAAAACGCTGCCTGAGTCAGGCGTTCTTCATGGAAGGACAGACTGGCACAGCCATATACTTCCAAATGTTGATGATGGCGTGCAGACCATGGGGGAAGCACTCGCTATCTTGCAACTCTATGAAAGATATGGTATCAGGGAAGTCTGGTTGACTCCGCACATTATGGAAGACATACCTAATAAACCTGACATGCTACGTCAAAAATTTGAGGAATTCAAACAAGTTTATTCAGGAACTGTTTTGTTGCATTTGTCGGCAGAGAATATGCTTGACAACCTATTTGCGGAACGCTTGTCCAATGGTGATGTGTTACCCTATGGAGACGACTGCAAATATTTGTTGGTTGAGACTTCTTTTTTCAGCCTTCCAACTAATTATCTGTCTTTGCTAGAAGAAGTTAAGACTAAAGGTTACACCCCCGTACTCGCTCATCCAGAACGCTATGCATATATGCATGATGATGAATATAGGGAACTGAAAGAGATGGGAGTATGCTTTCAGTTAAATATGTGTTCACTAACGGGGCAATACGGAAAACAAGTTCAGAATAATGCCAGAAAACTCTTAACGCTTAACTATTATGATTTTGCCGGCTCTGACATACATTCTATAGGCACATTTGAAAATCAAATGAGAGTTGGCATAAACCAAGACACTTTGGAAAGACTGGCTGCAGTATAAATATGTCACAGGCTTCGCGGGTTGAGAAAAGCATATTAAATGCGCGGATGAACACCATCTGCTATTTTGCGTCATTGTTGGTGGCCTTTTTTACCAGGAAAGTCCTGCTAGAAAATCTGGGAACTGAGTTTATTGGACTAACGGGTACATTGGGGAGTCTATTAAGTTTCTTGAATGTAGCAGAATTAGGAGTGAGTACAGCCATTGGCTATATCCTTTATAAACCTCTTTTTGATAATGATCAGATTAAGATTGGAGAAATTATATCAGTATTAGGATATCTGTATCGTTATATAGGCTACTTTATCCTATGCTCAGGATTTGTTTTATCTTTATTTCTTCCTTTTATTTTCTCTAATACAGAAATATCGTTGGGCGTCATCTATTTTGGCTTCTATTCGTATTTGGCAACTGCGGCAATAGGTTATTTTGTTAATTTTCGGATGATTCTTCTCGCAGCAGACCAACGTAACTACATCATAACTGGCTATTTTCAAGCAAGTATATCGACAAAAATTGTTCTGCAAATGATTTTAGCAATTTATACGGGTAGTTTTTTTGCGTATTTCGTCCTAGAGATTTTATTTAGTCTTGTTAATGCGTATGTTCTCCAAAAGAAGATAAAGACTACATATCCGTGGTTACAAAGTAACGTGAAAGAAGGTCATGCCTTGTATAAAAAATATCCTGCAATAAAAAGATATATAAAGCAGATTTTCGTGCATAAGATGGCTAGTTTTGTTCAGTTCCAACTTTCGCCAATTCTGATATACGCTTATGTTTCGTTGCCAATGGTTGCACTGTATAGTAATTATACCATTGTGACCCAAAGAGTTCAGTCTTTGTTTCTTGGAGTCATGGGAAGTACATGGGCTGGAGTCGGTAATCTAATATCCCAAGGTGATAAAAAGAAAGTGTTTCAAGTCTATAAGGGATTGCTGGCCGCTAATATTTTTATAGGTAATATAATAACTACGAGTGTATATATCTTAATAACTCCGTTCATTCAATTATGGCTTGGCCCTGAATATGAATTGCCTTCATTGGTCGTTTTGCTTATTTCAATTCAGTTGTTCCTTCAGACAGTGAGAGGTATAAACGACCAATTTATAAATGGATTTGGCATATTCTATGACACCTGGGCTCCAATAGCAGAGTCTGTTCTTTTCCTAATATTCTCTATTGTTATGGGATCATTCTTTGGTCTGCCAGGAGTCTTATCCGGCCCATTGATTTCAACAGTCTTGATAGTTTATGGCTGGAAACCATTTTTCTTATTTCGGAAAGGGTTTGAATTACCAGTTTTTGCTTTTATCCGCATTTTCATTATAGATTTAGTAGCCGCTGCTATCTCTACCTCAATCGCAATTATAATCCATAAATACATGATGGGTTTCTATAGTCAGGGGAGTGGTTGGCTAAACTGGACTGGACAAGCGATTCTCTTTTCATGTATTCTATGTCTAATATCTCTCATCCTGTTTAATGTTATATCTTCAGACTTTAGAAATTTCTGTAAAGAATACTGTATAAAAAAATTGCGTCATGGTTAGTATTGTTGTTCCGATTTACAATGTAGAGTCTCTTCTTCCCAGATGTATCGAAAGCATTATGGGACAAACTTATCGAGACATAGAAATAATTTTAGTTGATGATGGTTCAAAAGACGAGAGTGGTACCATCTGTGATGACTATGCAAAAAAGGATAAGAGAATAAAGGTTATTCATCAACAAAACGGTGGTATTGGATCGGCTCGCAATGCAGGAATGAAAGTTGTGAGTGGTTACTATATCTCTTTTGTTGATGCTGATGATTATGTCATGCCACAATATGTTGATACGTTATTAAATAAGATGATTAGTCAACAATCCGATTTTGTAATAGGCGGGCTCAAGTCTTACCCTTTGAATAATATTATTGCATTAAAAGATGAAAGCCATAGTAAAGCAGACATACCGGAATTCCTAAAGAGCAACATATCGCACTTTGCAATGATATCTTCCAAATTATATAAAACGCAAATTGTTAAGGAACATAATTTGTTATTTGATGAAAAAACAAAATTTGCAGAAGACTTGCTCTTCAATTTAGACTATATGTGCTGGTGTGAATCTGTTAACTTGATTTCAAACACTGATTACATATATACTGATGGTAATCTCCTGACATCTGAAAAATATGCACAAGATTCTCAAGAATTGAAATATTTATTGAATGAGTGTGAAACAAGATTACTACATCTGGAAAAGAAATATAATATAGAAATAGACAGATATATGTTGAGGCATATTGTTGGATGTTATCGGCTTGATAATATATATATACAAAAGTCTGATGAAGAGTATTTCCACCTATATAAGAAATATTTAAAGATTCAAGATAAGATCAGTTTTTATGATGATGACTTTTGCAGCCCTATAAAAAGATCAATTTACAAAGTGACTCAATATTACAGAGAGCACAAGATTGGAAAGGGAAAAATGCTCATTCATGATATGCAGGCTCTTTATAAAGATATTGATTATAGACTTATTAGAATGCATCCATTCTTTAAACTCTTGTTGATATCAATTGTCAAGCATTATAATTTCATGACTAAGATGCTTTTAAAGGCTTATTTAGTCTATAAAGGATAAGTGGAAAGAATGAATACCAAAGTCCTGGTGTGTTGTCACAAAAAAGACGTGTATATCTCTAACGACCCTTATTTCCCTGTTCAAGTGGGCAAGGCCTTGGCTGATAAGGATTTGGGAATTGTGGGAGATAATACTGGGGATAATATAAGTCAGAAGAATAGTTCATATTGCGAACTCACAGGAATGTACTGGGCATGGAAGAACTTTAAAAATGTAGAAGTAATAGGTTTATGCCATTATCGCCGGTATTTTGATTTTCACCGCCAATGCAGTAGATTTCTCCCCTATAAGAATTTCTCTAAAAACTGCATGGAATCTCTGGATTTTACAATACCCGAGGATATCTTAAACGCGGTCAGCTGTGGTTCTGTCGTCATTTCAAAACCCATTCATTATCCATATTCGTTGGCTACAGATTATTGTGTGGCGCATATATCTGATGACTTCAGAGTTTTGCAAGAGACAATCAGACGGACACAACCGATTATGGTTGTTCAAGCCTTCAATAAATATATGTATCATAATAATGCATTAAGCCATTATAATATGTTCTTGATGTCGTGGGATAATTTTGATAATTATTGTAAGTGGCTATTTGGCATATTAGAGGATGTGGAAAAATCTGTTAATATCACAGCATATAGTCCTGTCCAGAAAAGGATATTTGGCTTTATGGCAGAACGACTTCTTAACATTTATCTATTAGCAAACAACCTGACAACAATAGAAAAGCCAGTCTTGAGAATATGTGATCCTGCTAACAATCTTTCTCCTTATGTTCTATTAAGGAATAATATCAGGTTTTATCTGGCAAATAAGTTGGCTTATTCAAATAATAATTATTAACGAGGCTTATAGATGAATTTTACATTTGTCTGTTGCTATAACAATGAAGAGCAAATACAATCGATGCTTCTCCCTTCTCTTTTGAAAATTGGAAGCGTCGACCAGCATCAACGAGCAGATGAGAAGTATGTGCATATCTTGATTGACAACAGAAAAGGTCAATATACAAGTGCAGCCCAAGCATACAATAATACAATAAAAAATGGTAATTTGAATGATGTTGTTGTGTTCTGCCATCAAGATATAGCTTTTAAGAACACTTTGTTATGGGAACACGCGGAAGAAGAATTCAAAAGGAACCCAAGTCAAATGCTTGGTGTCGCCGGAATGTCTTCTGAAGGCATGACTGTTTCTAACCTGAAATATTTTGATTCAGACTGTTATGTAACAAAATGCCAGGTCAGTGGAACGACAGAAGTTAAGGCGTTGGACGAGTGTTGCTTTATGATTCCCAGACAGTTGCTAACAAAACTGTCATTTGACGAGGCGACATGCCCCTCATGGCATCTTTATGCGGCCGACTTCTGTTATGCAGCCAGAACACTATATGGCATCAACAGCTATGTTCTCCCTGACGAGATATATCACAAAAAAACGAATATGGGTGGATTGTATACGGACAATTCTTTCTTAAGAAGTATATGGAGAATGACAAGGAAATATCACCATGTATATCCAATCATATATACGCCATGTTATATAGTCAGTACAAATCCTATAAAGGCTACAGTAAAACTGTCAAGAACTTTTATAAAAAATCTATTGCGGGAATGGATTTACCAATCATTTTGCTAAATTATAATTCAGCGGCAGACTGCCGGAAATGTATTGATACCCTAAAACGACAAAAGGGTGTTGACATAGAGATTGTCGTGGTAGATAATTGCTCAAGAATAGAAGAAAGGCAAAAAATAGTGGAAATATGCCATACGGAGCGATGCACACTGTTTGAAAATACAAATAACAGTGGTTTTAATGGTGGTAATAATGTCGGTCTCCACTATGTTCAAGAAAAAGGATATGAATATGCATTGATAGCCAATCCAGACATGGAGTTCACTGAAAATGACTATCTGGAAAAAATAGTGAAAGCCATGATCTCCGATGATACTATTGCTGTATGCGGAAGCGACATCATCACTCCCGAAGGCTTTCACCAAAACCCTTTAAAAGAGGAGTACACGCGAGAGGAGAATTTCGGATGGCTGTTAGACTGCTTTAGCAAATCCCATCGTAAGAGAAGAGACTTTGTAGATGACTATCAAGTATCACACTACTGTAAGAAGGTCAGCGGCTGCTGCTTCTTGATTAGGATGTCATTTGTGAAAGAGATAGGATTTTTCGATGAATATCCGTTCCTGTACTGCGAAGAAGCCATCTTGTCAAAGCAAGTTGAGCGCATCGGAAAATGGAAAATATTCTATCTGTCAACTGCTCAAGCAATGCATCGGCATGTGGAAAAAGTGAAAGGAACTCCTGTCCCACGCCTAAAACAGTGGCAAAGAAGTCGGATTTATCTCATCAAGCAATATAGCGCCAGGAGTTGGCTCGGCAAAACGACTGCCATTCTATCCATTTACTTGTATATAAAGATACTTATTATAAAATCGTATATAACGGAAATGAAAAGATGAGAATAGACTTTTCGAAACTATCACTACAGACATTCTTTTCAGGAAAATTTATTGCTTCGGCCTATATTATAATACTTTGTACAGGTATTAGTTCAAGGGCTTTTACTTTAGAGGAGAAACCGATATTGGCCATCATACTGATGGCTCTGTCTCCTTTTCTTTTTTTCTTTAAGGTGCCAATTGTTTCCAAGGCCGTCTGGTGGGGAGCATTTTACTGGGGCGTATGCTATTTCTCGGCCTTATTCAATGGCAATATGCGATTCTCGACCCTTGGGTACATGGGGATGTTTATCATTACATTCATCGTCTTTTATAACTTTTTACATAAGAATGTTCTTTCGTTAGACTATTTTATGAGTCTGCTTCGTGGGTTAATTATAGCATACGGCATCGTCTTGATTCTGCAACAGATAGCCGTACTATTCGGTATCAGATCGCTTTCTTTGATCAATTTACACGAATCACAATGGTTGTCAATTACCAAACTACCCTCCCTGTCTTATGAGCCAAGTCACTCAGCACGGATATTGACGGTAGCCATGCTTGGCTATCTTCGCTGTATAGAGATTCGTCATGATGGGCACAAACCGTCAATCATTCAATTGTTCTCAGAAGAGCATAGAGCGACAGTGCTTCTGTTTATGTGGTCGATGTTAACGATGGGAAGCGGAACAGCCTTTATCGGTTTGGGATTACTTGGACTATATTTTATCAGGTGGAATACCACAGCAATATATGTTCTGCCACTGCTGATGGCTGCATTTTTTGTGGGGCAACAGATGGAACTTAAGAATCTGGAACGGGCTAAAAGGATATCCATCGCGATGTTGGAAGGGGGAAATGCAAAGTCTATTCAGGAGGCTGATGGAAATGCTTCAACCAGAATACTTCCTATGGTGAATACTATTACGAAAATAGATTTAACCTCCTTGAAAGACTGGTTTGGAAAAGGCACAATGACGAAAGAACAGGCACGAAGTTGGTGGCGGCGTGATGACGAAAAAATAGCCCTTGTTGAACAATATGGCATCGTCGGTCTATTGGCTAATCTGATATTCGTATTCATGTGTGTAATACATCGTGTCAACAGCATCGAAACAATTATGTTCGTCATTTTGTTTAGTATTGCTCTTGTCAATATTTATTATACATGGGGTTGTATGATGATTTTTGCCACAATCAAATATTTTAAGGAAGCATCCTATGAGTGATTTTTGTCATAGAGGGACACGCAAAAAAGTATCTGTATGTATGGCTACGTACAATGGTGAGAGATTCTTAAGGCAACAAATAGAATCCATCCTCTGCCAACTTAATTCTGAAGATGAACTTATTATTTCAGATGACGGATCGACAGACGCGACAATCTCTATCATAGAAGACTTTCACGATAGCAGGATTAAATTGATTCACCATCATAGACCTCTTTGCAAAGAGAAATACTACCGAACTAACATATATGTTGCCGCAAATTTCGAGAATGCTTTGAAGAATAGTAGTGGAGAGTATATCTTCCTGTCAGATCAGGATGATGTATGGCGGGAAGATAAGATTGAGAAGATGATAGAAGTCTTAGATGAAAAAGACGGAGTTGTCATGTCTTCCTTTCAGGTGATCAGAGCAGACGGGCGCGTGAAACAAGAGAAAGTTACTCCGAAGATACCATCTTTCATAAATGGGATTTTGGTGGCGAAGTTCCTTGGTAGTTCGATGGGGATGACAAAGGCTTTCCTGCAGACAGTACTACCATTCCCAAAGAATACCATCAGCCATGATTCCTGGATTGGCCTAATGGCACTATATCACAAGCAACTTTCAGTCACCGAGGATACACTCTTTCAATACAGGAGGCACGGGAAAAATGTCACATCGAAAATAAAAAAAGTTCCTTTGTATGCAAAACTAAAATATAGGGCTGGTATTCTTTATCATATCCTGAAAAATACATAGTTAAAAAACATGCAAATATGGCTTGGACCCAAAAACATGGAGAGATATTGCTCACTTTTATGAAGGAAATGGATTGTGAGGGCTTGAAGTTCTTTGTCATCAGGAATTACAAAGGCCTTCCTTTCCATAACCCATCGAAAGATGTAGACATTATAGTAAAACATGGCACAGCAAAAGTTGCAGAGCAAATATTGAAACGGGTATTCAAACAATATGGCCTGACATACTATTACCGCGTTCGTATAGAAGAAAGCCTGTTATGCCGGGGAGTTAGTGAAAAAGGTGATTTTGCCATTCACATAGACTTGATGAATGGGTATATCAATCGTGGAGTAGAGATTGTTCCTTTCGACACTTTGTATAAACAGACCATTGAGTATAATGGATTCCGGGTGCTGAATGAACTCTATAATGGAATCATGCTGTTCATATATAAGCAGTTTGGTTATAAAAACCCTGCCTTGAAGAGCGATTATCAATCTGATATATATCATGTTTGGGAAAAATATCCAGAATTCTCTGTTGTCCTTACAAAGATGCTTGGCCGTCAGTTATTTGATCAAATATCAGATTGTATAGGTAGGAAAGACTTTCAAACTCTATTGTCATTTTCGAGGATGGTTGACAGGCAATTAAGACATTGCTCTAACAGGAAATCTTTTTGGATTAATCAATGGAGAAAAATGTTATTTGTCTTCAGGAAGATAGACAGAATTATTCTTCGATATAGGAAATATGAGAAATCTCTTTCCGTAATGGCGCCAGACGGTACAGGGAAGACAACTTTCATAGACAATCTTCTAAACAAGTTAGCCGATATTTATGTAGATGCTCCTATGGAGAGAACAAGATTTCACACTTACCATTTCCGGCCAATGCTACTCCCGAATCTGGGAGAAATTGGTGAAAAATCTGGGATGATGAAACAGGACAGAAACTTTACGTCACCACACAGAGCCAGACCAGCCAATTTCTTGAGCTCTATTCTAAGAATTACCTATTACTGGGCAGACTATGTTATTGGTTGGATGTGGTTTACAAGAAAAGATGTGCAGTATGACCATTATACTGTTTATGATCGTTTTAGCTTTGATTTGTTGGTGGATCCAAGAAGAACACGCTTGCAGCTTCCGCGATGGATTCGGAATGTATATGTAAAGAGTATGCCTCACCCCCAAATTAATTTTTTCCTAAAGGCAGAACCGGAAACAATTCTTCTGCGAAAAAAAGAACTTTCATTGTTGGAACTAAAGAGACAAATAAACGAATATGAAAGGATAGCGAAAAAGAGCCCAACTATTTTTACAATTGATGCCAATAAAGATGTTGATAAGATGGTTAGCGATGCGCTATACTATTTATTAGAAAAGTACTGGGAAAAACTGTGATATGATAAAAATATTTGTTTCTGCATATGCTTGTGAACCAAATTCAGGAAGTGAAATTGGCGTAGGTTGGCACTGGGTACTAGAGATGTCTAAATATTTTGAATTATGGGTGCTAACAAGGACATCGAATCAGAAAACGATAGAGTCATGGTTAAACTCTCATGCAGAATATACCAGTATTCATTTCTTATATTATGACTGGCCTAAGTGGCTAAGATTCTGGAAAAAGGGGCTGCGGGGTGTCCGAATATATTACAATCTATGGCAACTGTCGACAAATAGGCTCGTTAAAGCTACGATGCAGGAAAACGATATCAGCATCTATCATCTTCTAACCTATGGTAACGCTCTATGGCCAGCAAGCAGGTATGGCCAGCAGCAATTTTTCATTTGGGGACCCATCGGCGGGGTTGACACTATACCAAAGGAATTTTCTCAATATTATGGATTTCGATGGCGAATAATAGAATGGATTAGGAGAATCGTGGTAAAATGTCTTGCTGTCAATCCGTCTTATTTGAAACGATGTGAAAGGGCTAACTTGATATTGTGTAAGTCAGAATCGATTTATGAAGCGATTCCTGACAAGTATAGATCAAAAGCTGTTCTTTTCACTGATGTGGCAGTTGACTATGTGCAGTATGAGAAAAACTATAATAACGGACGCCATGATGGAATAACGCGTTTTCTTATGGTAGGCAGGCTCGATGCTTGGAGAGGATTTGACTTGGCAATAGAATCCATGGCAATTGCATCCACATTTACAAGTGGTATACATCTAGACATTGTTGGTTCGGGTTCGGACAGGAAAAGAATTTTGAGGTGGATTGAAAAATATAGGATGAATGATTGTGTGACATTACACGGTCAAGTGACAAGAGCACTTTATTATCAAATGATGGCAGACTGTGACGCTGTGCTTAACCCAAGCCTGAAAGAGGGGGCGGTGACTACCGCCTTTGATTCTATGGCATTTGGGAAACCGCTTGTTTGTATAGACACAAAAGGTTATACGCGATATTTCCAGAAGGACTATGCAATAGTCATCGAAAAAGGAAACCGGAAAGACATGATTGCGACGATTGCGGATAGTATCGTGCGTCTGACTGACAAAGGGATAAGAGAAGAAATGGGTAATAAGGCAAAAGCCGCTGGATATGCTTTCGGATGGGATGCAAAAGGGGAGGAAATATACAGGATGATTGTCGGTAAGTATAAGAGAAATGACCAATAAGGATCTTAATAGGGTAATAAATTTGAATACCGGGTGTGTTTTCTATCAAATAACAAATGCCGAAGGAAAAACTTGGCTGATTCCCAGGAGAAATGCAAAAACTGCCTTGGGGATATACCAGCCAAGCCATTGGAGGGGACGTTTCTTTAAGAGAATTCTATCTTTCCCACCCATGACAGTTGTAGCAGCAAATATTCTTGGTTTTAAGTCTGTAACATGTGAACTTATTAAAGAAATGGAAAGTCTGTTATGTGAGATTCTGAATACAGACCACTTGGAATTCGCCATATTCTGTGGTACTCCGTCAGTACATCAAAAGATAACTATTCAGCTAAGCTGCGGGAAAGAAGTTTTGGGCTATTGCAAAGTAAGTAGTCGTGCTGAAATAGACGTGTTATTTCAGAGGGAGCAAGAGACACTCGCATTCCTGCATGAGGCAGGCATGTCAGGAATACCAGTCTGTTTATACCATGGGAAGTTGAAGAACGGTATGAATGTGTTTGTGCAAACTACTAAGAAAAACAGTGCATCAACGAATATTCATCGTTGGAACCGATGCCATGATGTGTTTTTGCAGAGACTGTATCAAAACACAAATAAACAGCTATTGTTTGAGCAGACAGATTTTTACAAACATCTTCATTATTTAGAAAAGCAGATATCCACACTTCCCGATATGGACATGGTTCAAACTGTCCAAAAAGCATTGGATCTTCTAATGAGAGAGAAAGGACATTTCGTGAATTATGCTACCTGTCATGGGGATTTTACACCCTGGAATATGTTCGTTGATGGGGATGGGTTGTTTGTGTTTGATTGGGAATATTCGATAGGGACTAGTCCTCTAGGAATTGATTACTTCCACTTTTTCATGCAAACAGAAATTTTCGAGAACCATCGCAGCAAAGAGCAAATCTGGGAACTTTACTCTCGCAATAAGCGAAGAGACGACAAAGTTTATTTAAGCTACCTCCTCTTAATTCTGTCAACCTATTTTGAGCGTGACGAGTTTGTTGGTTCAATAGGCGAAGAGCCGAGCCTGCACGTTTGGATCTATCTCATAAAAAGGCTTACCGCAAACTTATGAAAAGAATTGTTTGTTTTCATCTCTTTAACGATTATAGTGGCAGCCCCAGATTGCTAAAAACTGTATTGGATGGACTTTTGGAAAGGGGATGGCACGTTGACTTAGTCACATCCACAGGAGGTGTTTTGGAGAAACTTAAGAAATATCCCAATCTGACATTTCATGGGTACAACTATCGTTTTTCTGAAAACCGCTTTGTTACATCTTTCAGATATCTTTGGGTTCAGACCTACACTTTTGTCTTCGCCTTACGTTTTATGCTCTCAAAAGATACAGTGTTTTATATAAACACCTTGCTACCTGTTGGCCCTGCGTTTGCAGGAAAACTGATGGGTAAACGTGTAGTCTATCATTATCATGAAAATGCATTTGCGAAAGGGGTGGCTTACAGGGGCTTGGCAAATGCTATGCAAATTCTTGCAGACAAGATAATATGTGTATCATCATATCAAGCGTCCATGTTAGATAAAAAAGATAAAACAGTCATTGTTCCTAATGCTCTGGATCCAGATGTCACAAAAAGACTGAAAGCTGCCCCCAAAATAGCGTATAATCGTCAAAACGTTCTAATGATTTCATCTTTGAAAAAGTACAAGGGAATTAATGAATTTTTCTTCCTTTCTTCACGGCTGCAGCATTTTAGCTTTACGTTAGTTGTTAACGAAGAGGCAGAATCCATCAAACAGTATATAAGGAAAGAATCCCTGATTGTACCGAAGAATCTGTTGGTTTTGCCAAGACAAGAGGATGTGAGCCGTATATATATGAAGGCCTCCTTGCTGCTCAACCTGACAAATAAGGATTTTGCTATTGAAACCTTTGGCCTTACTACTCTTGAAGCTATGACGGCTGGTCTCCCTGTAATAGTGCCAAGTGTCGGGGGAATTTCAGAAATGGTGGAAGACGGCATCAATGGCTATAAGATCGACGTAAGTGACTTGTCAAGAATCACCGAAGTTATTTCCAACGTCTTGACAGATTGGAGCCTGTATCAACAATTGTCGGACAATGCATTGTCATCGTCTGTAAAATATAAAGCAGAAAAGATGATCCCTGCGGTCATAAAAGTAATAGATGGGGTGTAAATATGAAGAAAGTTGCTGTTGTGGGAATAGTAGGTGTTCCCGCAAAATACGGAGGATTTGAAACATTGGTTGAGAATATCATCGGGAATACTGATGTGGAGTATACCGTATTTTGCTCATCATGTTCTTACAAGACCAGGCTTCAAGAGTACAAAGGGGCACACTTGCGCTATATAGATATAAAGGCTAATGGAATTCAAAGCTCCATTTATGATATCATGGCCATGTTGAAATGCTCAGATAAGTTTGACTCTATTCTTATTCTTGGCGTATCGGGTTGCCTGTTTTTGCCCTTTTTGAGGTTGTATTATCACAACAAGATTATAGTTAATATTGACGGAATGGAGTCTCGACGTCAAAAATGGGGCGCCTTTGCCAGATGGTTTCTTAACAAGTCTGAACTCTATGCGATTAAATATTCTAATGAAATAATCGCGGACAATAGAGTCATTCAAGAATATGTAGAAGAAACATATGGTAAAAAGGCTGTTCTTATAACTTATGGAGGAGATCATGCAATGAGAAAAATTGATGTCGGTGCACAAATGGCTTGCCTTAATAACTGGAGGGTTGAAAGCGGGAGCTATGCTATGGCAGTCTGTCGTATAGAACCAGAGAACAATTGCCATGTAATATTGGAAGCATTCTCAGAAATGAAAATGAAGTTACTGTTTATTGGTAATTGGGGAAGAAGCGAATACGGTAGGAAGCTTAAAGAATCATATTCACAATATTCTAACATTATTGTGTGTGATCCAATATACGACCTGAAAATCTTGTATTCCCTCAGGAAGAATTGCAAAGTATATATCCATGGCCATAGTGCAGGAGGAACTAACCCGTCCCTTGTGGAGGCGATGTATCTTGGATGCGATATTATTGCTTATGACGTGCCTTACAATAGGGAAACAACCTGTAATCGTGCATCATATTTCTCAACCGTCGATGATTTGGTGACGAAAATAAGTACCTTTGACATCAAAAATGGTAGGTTTATGCATAGCATTGCTGTAGACAAATATAGATGGGAAATAATAGCCAAACAATATGAGGAGCTATACTGATTCATTTGTGTTTCGTTATTAATGGGCTACTATTAATGATAAAAAACTTTAACGCCAAAATGCTTTGAATTATGGAACCTAAGAAAGTATAATACTCCCTGTTTTTTTAGACAACCGCATTGCGGTATGGCAGAAAAGTTGTACCTTTGCGGCAAAGAACTAAAATCGAAATGGGAAGAATGAGTAAGTTCCCCCCGCCTTCAAGGCGAAAGTGGCAATTGAAGCCATCAAGGAAACTGCCTCTGTGCAGGAGTTAGCAAAACGCTTCGAGGTGTCCCCCTCGAAGATCAGTGAGTGGAAGGAAGAGTTCCTTCGCAATGCAGGCCAAGCCTTTGAGCGTCCTTCGGACAACCGCAAGGAGCTAAAGCAGCTGAAGACGGAGAATGAACGTCTTCTTCGCAAGGTCGGACAGTTGACCATCGACTGTGATTTTTTTGCGAGTGCCTGCGAGGATGCCGGACTGAAAGTGAGATGATGGAACTTGAGCAGTCACGCCCCGCAGGCATGAGCAGAGCGAAATATTGTGCGTACATGAAACTGAATCGCAGCACCTTTTACTACAAGCCCAAGGGCGAATCAGAGGAGAACCTGAGCATTATGCGCCTGATGGACGAGTATTACCTGGATCACCCTACGGCTGGAGTGCTGACGATGGTCAATATGCTGGCTCTTCAGGGTATCCATGTGAACCAGAAGCGTGTAAGGCGCCTGATGCGGAAGATGGGCATCAATGCCATCTACCCACAGAAATGCCTCTCCAAGGGCGGGAAGCCCGTCTACAGGCAGCCATACCTGCTTCGCGGCCTCGTCATCGACCATGCCAATCAGGTGTGGAGTACAGACATCTCCTATATCCCGATGAAGGACGGTTTCATGTATCTTTATGCTGTCATTGATGTATACAGCCGTTTCATCGTGGGCTGGCGCTTGAGCAATACGTTGTCGGCTTCCAACTGCCACGAACTCGTGAAAGACTGTGTCGGCAGGTATGGTGCACCAGAGATTCTGAACTCTGACCAAGGCAGCCAGTTTACAACCCAGGCCTGGCTCGACCTGTTGGGCAGTTTCAACATCAAGGTCAGCATGGACGGCAGGGAACGCTGCAAGGACAATATCTGGATAGAGAGATTTTGGCGCACCATCAAGCAGGAGTATGTCTATTTGAATCCTGTAGAGAGTGTGGAGGAGCTCCGCAAGGGAATTGACAACTTCATGCAGTACTACAACTACAAATGTCCTCATCAGGCTATCGAGGAGCTGCTTCCGTGCATGAGATATGGCGTTGCTGCATAAAAAAATAAGAAAGAATGCTTGCTGTTCAAGAAAAAGTTGTAACTTTGCAACGCCAAGACAAGAGGACGCTCAGGCAAGTCCGCATGTCGTAGGCAAGCGATCAATAATGTTGAACCCTGTCTAATTATGGGGAGTAGCATATAAAATGTTAAATGATATCGTTTTTTATAAATAATGGAGCAGAAATTTAATTGTTATATGTGTGGTAAGCCTTTAGAGGGCGATCATATTAGTGATGAACATATCATTCTGAATGGAATTGGTGGCAGACTGCGTTCTAAGGATCTATTGTGTAAGGAATGCAACAGTCTGTTAGGTGAGGAATCAGATTCGGTATTGTCTGAAAGCTTGTCTTTTTTCACCGATATGCTACAAGTGAAGAAAGACAGAGATAACCATCACACCCAGGTGATGAAGGATGAAGATGGACATGAGGTGGTTGTTGGAGATGGAGGCGAAAGCCTGAAACTGAGACGGCCATATTTTAGTAAAGAGGTAGATGGAGAACGGAAAATCTATCATATAACTGCCAGAAACATTAAAGAACTTGAACAGTATTTGGATGGACAGATAAAGCAAGGGGAAATGACCGAAGGGCAGAAGAATGAGATTATGAGTAGAGCCAAAGTGTCCACTCATAGACCTCGTTTGTCGACTCAGACGGTTATTCCTCATGAAGCTTTTCCGAGTATTGTTAAATCAGCAGTAAACTATTACGTCTTGTGTTTCCATAGGTATGACGACGTGAAACAACTGATTCCCTATATTATAGGTAAAAAAGATTGCCGAGATATTATGAATTTGGTGTTGTTTGAAGATTTGCCCTATACGGAAGCGCCTGATGCAATAACGCATATGATTCATATTGAAGGAAAGGCGGAGACTGGAGTGCTTTATGCTTTAATGGAATACTATGGGCTTTACACCTATGTTGTCTTTCTGAAAGAAGACTATGATGGACCAGGTATTAATGCCACGTATACCTATGATGTGATAAATGGTAGAGAAGTTAATCGCAACTTCTCGCTGCCAGTAACAAGGAAATGGATAGATGAATATGAGGCGAAACGGTCGAGTGACAGTTCGGTATTTTTTGCTGCTATAAAAAATAGAGCTGATAAAATACTGCAGAAATGGGAGGATTTGGATCGGAGAAGGTTCCTAAATGACATTGCTACAAAGGCTTTTTCGCATTGTCCTGAGAATGGTCTTATAACGGAAGAAATGTGCAATGGTATTGTCAGTGAAATAACGAATGGACTTGTAGACTATTTGGGTATAAAATAATGTCGTTTTTGAATCAAGAGGCCCTAAGAACTTTCTGCCAGATTCGACCTCGCTTATGGTTCCTTGTAATAACTTTTGTACTATCAACCGTAGTAAGCGGGAGCTTGACAGAAATGGTTTTGAATCCAGAGAGATTTTGGGTTACAGGTACCAGCAAGGTTGTTCTGGCAGCTTTCATCCTAACATTGCCAGTATGGTCTGTGAATACTTTATTAACCTGGACATTGTTGCGAAAAGGTGGTAATAGACCAAGATTTCAGGTTGCAATGGCAGGGAGCGGGCTGTTCACTTCGGTCATCTTCTTGATAACGGTTTTGATGGCTGCTGCAAAAGTTATAGATGATAGCGTTTCCTTTATTTGTTGTATATCGTTTTTTGAATTGTTCTTTGTTTGTTCTGTAATATGGTCTGGCACGATGAATAAGACTGCTTTAATTAAAATCCGACGTTCGTTGCTGCATATCGTCCTGGCAGTGCTGAACGTAATTTCGTTTCTGTTTATTCTTCAGATAGTTTTTGGTTGTTTTCCGCTTATTTCGTGTAGTTTAGGCGAGGAAAGGGTAAATCTGATAAACGGATTCGTTGTGGACATGAGTGTGGGAATCATTACAAGCACCTTCTTCTACTATCTTTTGGTATATCTGCCAGAAAAACGCAGGAATAAGCAAGTTCGGCTTATCAACCAAGGTAGAATAAACTTCCTTTGCAGTTTGATGCAAGTGGTAGTAGGTTATTTCTGCGATAAGTACCAGCTTAAATATACTAAAGGTGATTTGCTTGATGCAGACTTCAGCAATATTCCTTCAGTACAACTTATCGGGCAAGAACCGATAACGTTTTGGTATAGTCAGTCAGGCGATAGCGTTTCAGACCTCTCCGGATCTACGGAAATAGGGTTCCTTGCCTACTATCTCATACATGTAAAGGATTGGGCATCTAAACTGTATGCCTCTAATGTGTTGGCTTTGGATGACCTTGAACTTCTTTCTGCTATTACACAGATCAAAGATTCAAAATTGGCATCCAGTGTGGATACGCTTAATCGCAATAGGGGTATTAAGGTTCATATTCCTGCATTGTCACAGGAAATTGTAGAGTTCTTTGAACTCTATAAATCACTTGCTGAATATGCGGAAATTCGTGAGATAGTATTGAAAGGTGAGAAGCCTGCCAATGTAATTCCATTAGAATATCCTTAAATAACGCTGACTAAATGAGTGGAATAATTATCAAGGCTCGCCAAGAGATAAGCATATCTGATGAAGCTATATACAGTCAGATGCAAGAATCGTATTAGCTTTGGACGGCGAACGGCATCGATGCAGCGTTCCTTCATGACACGCTGGAGGGTATTAAGAGGAGGATAAAGCGGGCTGTTGTATTCGTGGCTGTCGATGATGAGAGCGGAGAACTTGTAGGAGTCCATGCTTTCATGCCGTATAAGCGTAAGGGATATCTGTTTGGCGGTCTGCTGGCCGTCAGCCCATCGGCGCAGAGGCAGGGCATTGCCACGCGTATGCTGGAAGAAGAGTCGAGACGCGCCAGGATGAACGGCTATCGCTACCTCAAAGGCACTACTGCCGTCAAGGCGGTATGGTCAGTTCGCTGGCATCTGAAGAATGGCTATCGTATTGTCGGGTATAAACGTTCTGCGGGGAATAGTTGTGCTACGTACGTGTTCCGTCGCCAGCTCCTGCCGCCGAGCATCCGCCATCCCTCCTATTCCCTCTACAGCAATGCGCTCTTCTGTCGCTGCTGCTATCTGGCATCCTGCGCCGTCACGTGGTTGACAAAAGACTCGGCTGGAAACCTGAATCTGCTGGGAAGGGTGGCGAAGCGGGCGATGGGCAAGAAGTAAGCTCACATGAATCTCTTGCGCGACTAAAGAGAGTGTATGGACTGGTGGCAGGAACTGCCGGGCAAAGTGATATAGACGAATGTACGATTGATTTAGACGAATGTACGGATAGACGAATTACAGACGATTGGATATGCAAGGAGTGGATGAAGATACACGGCTGGTGTCGGTGCGCTGGCGGGTGCTGAGCGGCAGCTGGCTGAAGGTGATGGCGATGG
>AUXO018072311.1_pt1 | contig 26860 bp, 54 predicted proteins | sample 768731 | NCBI WGS metagenome assembly AUXO01 (sample SAMN02715735, study PRJNA202380) | gut metagenome | biome: sheep rumen | host: Ovis aries | place: New Zealand: Palmerston North
GATGATATACCTCTAATAATAAAGGCTATCAAGTTCGGTGCTAACTGGCAGAAAGAGCAGATGATGAAAAAAGCTGTTGATGTTACAGTACACATTGATAATGGTAACTACCCATATATCCCACAAATGGAACTCTACGACTATGACAAGGATATTCCTTTGGCAAAAGAAGGTGATAAGTATAGTGTAGTTCTAATTAAGAAAGATTGATTATGACAGACAAAGAAAAACTTGAAAAGATTAAGGAATTGGCTGATAAGATGTACTCCAACATGGCATATCTTACAAGTGACACAAGACCGATAAGAAAGGCGATGGACGAGTACCACCAATTCATTGTCAATGAGTATCATAAAGAAGAGCCTATAAGCGAGGACTTGAATACTGCTGCAAAAGAGTATGCTAACAACATCACAGACAAGTTAGGCTACAGACTGCAATTAAGACGTGCTGTTTGCTTTGGTGCTAATTGGCAAATAGGGCAGTTTGAAAAGAACAGCCTTGCTGCCTGTGATGCACAGACAGAGGAAGAGGCAGAGGTAGAACGTGACTTTGTGTTTGATATAATTGAGAAAGAACACCGCCCGCCAACCTTTGACGATGCTATCAAGTATGGGATGAGGTTGCAGAAAGAGCAGCTAATGGCAAAGGCTGTTGATGGAACATTGCTTGGAGGACACCTTATAAAACAAGAAGGTATAACACACCCTTTACATAGCGGCGACAAAGTAAAAGTAATCACAATTAATGCTGACTGACGTATGGGTAAGAAAGAAATAAGAGAAGAACTTGAATGTATGGATTCGAGTATTGTAGAGTCGATTATTGAGTGCTGTAAGGTGCTTTGTTGTAATGGCGTTCCTTTGTATGAATGGGATTATGATGCCGTTATGGGCGTGTTTGATAAAGCTACACAAGATTGGGAGGACTGACGTATGATGACCTATGATTACAATACAACAAAAATCACCCGTGATTGGCATATCAGACGGAATGATGAGAAGTGTCGTTTGAGTGGTTTGCCTATAAAAGTGGGAAGTGTCAGATGTAGAAAGTGCCCTTACCACAAAGGACTTGAGTTTGATTGGGATGCAAGAGACCTTGAAGATGTGTTCTTTTCTCGTTGCTCGCACCCAATTGCAAAAGATTCCGAGAACACCAAAAACGTACTTCGGAACATCTACAAAAGATTTGAAAACAAAGCACTTGCATGTATGTAAGATTAAATTGAAATAGAATTATGAGTAAAGCAGAAGAATTTATCAGTAATTGCACAAGAAATTGTAGCAATGAATATGATTTTCCCGAATATTTTGAAAATGGCATTAGACGTTTGAAAGAATATCACCCATGGCTCACTCCCGACCAAGCAAGGAGGGCTGTGGAGATTGCGAGGAACGAAATCTATGAGTGGCTAAAAGAGCATGCTGACACCTACACATGGTATAATGAATTTAAAGGAGAGTCGGGTATGACAGAAGATTTTATTAGCGATTTAAAACAAGCAATGACAGATGAATAATGCAGAGTTTTATTCATTTATGGAGGGTATTAATGAGTTGGTGAAGACCAAAAAGCCCAATGAAAGAATAGTTGTTGATGTTTATCGGTATGGTATGAAATTAAATGATGATGACGAGATATGAGTAAGATAGAAGATTATGCGGTACAGCTATATACAACCCCATCAAGCGGTGCGTTTGGGACGGGTGACTATGAGCCAGCGGAGGTTGATATTGAATGCGTACATGCGTTTGTTAAAGGCTACAATAAAGCGGTGAGTGACTTAGAACCCAATTGGAGAGACATGGCAGAAATTGTAAAAATTGCCAATCTTTTAGAAGATGAATGGTTACATAGTACACCATGGGATGGAATAAGAGATTGGGGATTTTATCAAGAAGTATTTAAACGTTTCAAAGACTATAAGGAAAGGAAAGAGAAATGACATCAGACGATATTGAATCATTACAGATTATTGCCACCACAAATGACGGCAAGCATATTATGACGGTGACGCATAAAAGAGAATTGATAAAGCATGTTGTCTCTAGCTGCCAATTTGCAAAGCTCAAAGAGGATTTGTTGGAGCATTGTGCGCTAATAGATGTTATAGAGGAATAGGTTATGAAAAAGGAAGAATGGCAGTCAACAGATAGCGGTTATCTTAACTGCATCGGTGTAGGAGATACTTACGTTAAGAAGCAGATAGAGCGTATTATGAATAGCGACTATATGGAATGTAGTGTTGCTTTTCGTGGTAGCGTTTTATCATTTAAAGAAGATTATAAAGTAACTTGGGGAGATAAGAATCAAAAACAGCTATGACAAGAAAAGAACTAAAAGAATAAAAGATTAAGTAATGGCAAATACTATATTCTGTGCGGGCTGTAAGCATTGGCTTTTCGCCTCTGAGGGCGGTGGGCACGGCTTTTACTATTGCAGTAAGCTAAACACGGATAGCCTATTGGAGCGTAAGACCTTCTGCGGCGGTAGGGAAAAAGAGCCCCGAACCGAAAAGAAGAGCCGCAAGGAAGAGTGGCGTAATTGGTATCGCTACAAAGGTGGGCGTGAGAAAGTGCAATATTCGAGAAAGGTAACACAAGTTTTAAAACGAATAGAAAGAGAGAAAAATGAACAACAAGATAAGAGTGAAAAAGTTCTTTGAAATGGGCGGCGTTGTCATGATTGAGCTAAGAAAAGACTTGTATTATATGTTTGGTAAGCCGTGGCTCGTTGGTGCTAATAGTATCAAGTCATTAGGAGAGGTGTTTAAAGAGCTGCGAGAAATGACCTATCTTATAGTAGAGAAGACGGGGCATACAAATATAGATATAGGCATGCTTATAAGCAGTGTTTCCTTTGAGCTTGATGGCTTTTGGTATGAGTGTGAGAATTTTTTCTTATTGAGGGAAAGTGATTATTTGTATATAAAAGAAAGGATTTATAAATGAAAAAGTATTTAATTGTTTGGGTTGTGTATGCGTCTGCAGCATTGGTAGGCGTTGTGATTGGTGAGACGCTGTATGATGTAGCGAAACGCTCGTTATTCCCTATTAAGCAGCAGCATCTATGTACGTGTGAGCGTTGTAAGGTGAAGCGTCAGCTTGAGACGTGTGAGGTGCTTGATTCTGTTTTTACGTCAAAGATTGAGATTGAGGTAAACAAGAAGTGATATGGAAAAGAGATATCTGTTAGAGCTGTCAGAGCGACAAGCAAAACTTCTATCGTATGTCTGTGACCAGTTTCCGAGGCTCATACAAGGTCAAGGTTCTGCTTATCAAGGTCTGTTTGAGGATGCTTGGGAGAAACGCTGCAAGAAGGCTGTAGGCTCGTTTATGGATGACGAGTGGGAAGGCGGTTGGCATAATATGCGCCATGATGCAGAAGAGATATGCGCTCAGATAAAAAGCCGTTTTTGGAATTGCGGCAGAGGACGGCAGTATGGTATTCATTATGACGATGCGGCTGATATCCTTTGGGATATACATCGGGTTATGCGTCATCAGCTGTGGAAGGAAGCTCCCGAAAGGTCGCTATGGACTGTTGACGCTGAGAACCCGACGAGTGCGATAGGAAGTGAGCCGTTGGCAAAAATAAGTCTAAAACAAGAATAGTTATGGTAAGGATTATCAAGAAAGGTAGCTTAGAAAAGCGTACCAAGTGCTATAAGTGTGGTTCTGAGTTGGGCTATTTCCCAAATGAATGCCGCAGGGAGCAGAGCCACATGAACGAGTATCAGTATTATATCACGTGCCCCGTCTGTGGTAACGAGATTTGTGTTGGGTGTAATAATTGTTAGTATGACCGATAATTTTGAATTATACAGAAAACTTATAGAGCTATGTGGTGGGTTGCCCGAGGACAATGAGAAGGGTAATCTTGATAAGTTCTATGTTATAGAGCTGATACGCAGAGGAAAGGATAATGCCGATATGCCAGCGGCAAACTATCACTTCAAGAACTACCATATCTTTTCCATGGCAGACTTGCGGAAATATGAGCAAGAGATAAAGGATATATGCACTCTGTTACACTGCAGAGCGTATGCATCCGTCAACTACAAGCTGATGTCGCAGATAGCCCTCGATACGATAGCGGAAGAGGCACGTAGGATAGCTGCCCATGACTATAAGCAGTTTGACCATATCTTTGATTCTTGTTGCGGGAAATACAAGGCTAAGGATAATAATCTGTGGGTGGTTGATACTGACAATATCACTGATGGGCATTATTTTACACGGCTTGTAAGATATATAAATGATATACGCTCCAAGAATAAGCAGAATGTTATGATGAGTTTTCCAACAAAAAGTGGATTTCATCTTATATGTCGTCCGTTTGACGTTGCAGAGTTTAAAAAACAGTTCGAGTGGCAGTTTGGAAAATCATACGAGTTGCCAGAAATAAAGAAGAACCATTTAACTTTATTATACGAGAATCTATGAGTCTGATTTATGATTTACGAAAGATAGAGCGGGCGAACAAGGCGAACAGCAACAAGGAGCAAATGCTGTTGGGTGTCTGTGAGCGTTACATGCCCGAGGAACGGAAGAACGTCTATACCTATATCATCATCATAAAGTGGATAGATGGCGTTTGGCGTGATTTCGCTAGGCAGCACGGAATGAGAGAGGATGCCTTCCGAAAGCTTGTGCGAGAGAAGTGCGGTGATATCTATTCGCTTTTCGGTTGGGACTGATAACATGGCGGTGGTCGTTGAGATTGCCGCCTTTTTATATTATGTACGTGCGTGAGGTGTTTATAAGTTAATAAATGCAAAATAAAGAAAGAAAATTGGCAAAACATTTGCAATATACAAAATAATGTATTACCTTTGCACTCGTGATGTTTATAACACTGCAAACGGCATGTGTTTTATGTTTGAAATTAAAGAGAAAAAAGATGGTTAATAAAGTAGAAGATGGTTACATGCGTCAGATAATGACAACGCTGAGGGCGGGCGAATTTCGACAATACCCGTTAGAAGATGTTAATCCTCAGTCGTGGCGAACGGTGGCTAGTCGGCTGAACAAAGAAGCGGGCTATGTCAAATACTCTATAGTAGAGAGTAAGAAACTAGGTACGATGGCGGTCAAGTGTAACAAGTAGTTTTGGTAACTTTTAAACTTATAAGATATGGCAGAAACAAAAGAAATTCGAGTGCTGAGGGCTGACGAGATTGAATGTCGAGTTGGTCAGTGCGGCAAGACACAAAACGGTGCATGGTGCTCTCTCCTTTTGTATAAGGATGCACGTTGCGACCAACGAATACTCGATGAGCTTTTCGGCATGTTCGGTTGGCAGCGCAAGCACGATGTTATCAATGGTCAGATGTGTTGTACCGTATCCATCAAAGACCAAGCAACGGGTGAGTGGATAGGAAAGCAAGACGTTGGCGTAGAGAGTAACACGGAGGCTGTCAAGGGCTCTTTCTCTGACTCGTTCAAGCGAGCTTGTTTCAATTGGGGTATTGGTCGTGAGCTCTATACTTCACCGAAGATTTTTATCAACCTCAATAAAGACGAGTGGAAAGATGATAATGGTAAGGTCAAGGTATCTGCTAAGACGATTTTCATCGTGAAAGAAATTGGCTATGATGAAGCCCGAAATATCAATAAGCTTGTCATTGTTGATAGGGTTGGTAATACCCGTTACAAGCTGAACGAAGAGCCACAGAAAGAGCCTAGCTCTATGTCTGACGAAGAGCGTGATTTTAACGATGTGCTCAACGGGTACATTATCCCCGCACTCGAACAAGCCCGAACACAAGAAGATGTGAAGAGGGTATGGGACGAGTACGCAGACTACCAAAAGTTACAGAAGTTCATTGACGTTATTATGAGCTACAAGAATAAGGTGTCATGATGAATGTAAATCGGATAAAGCTGAAAAAGTGGTCGGGCTCGTTCATTGCTGACGAGCACCGATACTTTAACAAAGATGGCAAAGAGCTGAATGGCGTGACGGGCATCCTCAAAAGGCGTATCTTCATGGATAGCTATTCGGGGGTCAGTCAAGCGGTGTTAGATAACGCTGCAAACAGAGGGCACTTAATCCATTCCCGCCTCGAGCTGTACGATAACATGGGGTTAGGTGATGATATGCCCGAGGTACAGAATTACAAGCGGCTGTGTGAAGAGAACGGACTCGAGCATATCGCTAGTGAGTACCTTGTATCAGATGACGAGAATTACGCTAGTGCCATTGATAAGGTGTTTCATGCTAAGGGTCTTGCCGACAACGAGGTCGAGATTTCCGATGTGAAGACAACCTATCGTTTTAACCGAGAGTATGTATCATGGCAGCTCAGTGTCTATGCCTATTTCTTTGAGCTTATGAATCCAAAGCTGAGGGTTGCAAGACTTTCGGGGCTGTGGATTAGAGAGGATGCAAAGCGTGGTTCTATCGCTAAGTACTATCCTATCGAGCGTAAGCCCGTAGAAAAGATTATAGAGCTTATCATGTGTGATATCGAGGACAGACCTTTCAACACGTCTGTATTGCCTAGCTATATTGCTGAGAACATGGATAAGTTGGCTTTCCTCAAAGAGCGTATTGCTGCGCTCTCTGCTGAGAGGGATGCTATCGTGTCTGAGATTTTCGAGCACATGAAGAAAGACAAGTCTGAGAGTATTGACTCGGGATTGATACTATTTACTAGGGTTAAGGGCTCAGTCCGTAACACCTTTGATGCAAAGAAATTTCAAGAAGAGCACCAAGATATGTATAAAGAATATCTGAAGACTTCTGAGACGAAAGAAACGATTAAAATAACTTATAGAGATTAGAATTATGGCAAATTTAATTTCGGGACAGATTCTTGCAATCGGTCAGACACAGACAATCGCCCCAAAGAATGGGCAAGGTAATGCGCTTATCAAGCGTGAGTTTGTAATCCGTGCTATGCGCTTTAATCCCGAGGACGGTACTCCCGAGCTGAGTGATACCAATACACCTATCCTCGAGATTAACGGCGAAAACAAGGTCGGTATGCTCGATGGCTTTAAGGTCGGTGATGTTGTAAAGGTAGGCATCGCTATTGAGGGTCGTTCTTATGAAGACCAAAACCACAATGTGCGCTATTTCAACTCTGTACGAGCACTGCGTATTGAGCGGCTTAACGTCAATCTTCCTATGCCGTCACAGCCACAGACACAGAACCGCCCACAGCAGCAGCCGCAGACACAGCAGCCACAGCCACAGACTCAAGGCAATGGTCAGCAGGGCGTTCCACAGATTTTCTGATAATTAACCAAGCGGTATGAAATACAATCTTGTTTCCAAATACGACAGAGAGAAAATGCTTGCCGATGCAAAGGCACTCATAGCAAGGGGTGAGAAAGCAGAGGCAGAGGGTAAGAGTGCTTTCGGCGCAGAGCTGAAAGCCCTCAAGCCCCATCAAAGCGGGCAGCAGCTTAGGTTTGCTTTCGTCTGCATAGGCTATTTTGCCGCAGAGTATGGCATCTCGAAGTACGAAGCGGAAATGGAGTATTTCAAGAATAGGGTGAACCACGATATCTTCTACAAAAAAAAGCTTAACAGAAAAGGTGAAGAAATAGGTTACGTCCGTCATATGGACGAGTTGGATATGGGTGAGTTGTCGTTGGCAATCACACGATGGCGCAATTTCTGTTCTTTCGAGTATCAGATATATATCCCCGACTCCACGGACTATGCCTTTATGCTTCACGCAGAGAAGATAATCGAGGAAAACCGTGAGTTCCTTTAGATACAACAGTTTTTCATTGATTAGATTTGAGATATTCAACCTATACCACTTGTGAAAGCCGTATAGGTTTCCAAAAGACCTTTTGGTCGTGAGTTCTTTGAAAAAAAACAAGGTCGTATCGTCTAATGGTTAGGACGTGAGATTTTCATTCTCATAATTGGAGTTCGATTCTCCATACGACTACAAGTATTGTATCAGCACACGCACCACGAGTGAGTACATTTGGAAGCGTTAAGGGGCGCAACCTATATAGAAAGCGGGACTAAAGCATGTGATAGTATCGGTGTAATTCCCAAAAAGACCGAAAGGGTAGCATGTGGGTGGATTTCTCCTAAAATCCTTGGGGATGTTGCCTGTGACGACATGGCGGTGTGCAAGGTAATCCGTAACGTTAGCTCAGTAGGCAGAGCACGTGATTTTTAATCTCGGGGTCGTGGGTTCGAATCCCACACGTTGCACTGATGTATTTCTTTGGCATATTGAGGTAGCCCTGATGGTGAAATGGCAGACACGAATGTTTTAAGAGCATTTGCCGTAAGGCGTAAGGGTTCGACTCCCTTTCGGGGCACAAAAAACGTTGTGAAACGAATAGCAATATTTATAACTTTAAATTTCATAATTCCCACAGCGGTGGGGCATGGGGGGATAGCTCAGTTGGTAGAGCAGCAGTAACTTATAGGCTTTGCGCTATAGCTGTATGGTCGGCGGTTCGAGTCCGTCTCCCCTCCACTATAAAATGTGATAAAATTCTTAAGCTTATTAGTTCGACAAAGAACAAGTCCCGCAGCGGCGGGAAACGGGGGTATGGCGAAATGGTAGACGCACTTGTTTCAAAAGCAAGCACAGAAATGTATATAGGTTCGAGTCCTATTACCCCTACACACTGGCTCATGGTGTAATGGTAACACAACAGATTTTGGTTCTGTTATTATCGGTTCGAATCCGATTGAGCTAACTATAATACGGGCTTTTAGCTCAATTTGGTAGAGCTTGTACTAGTGAACTCGCAAGAGTGACGTTGGTTCGAACCCGACAAAGCCCACTAATTTAGAAAGTCGATATAAGATGAGAAAGGTTAATTACGACAAAGATACATGTGAGTATTGCCACTCTTTTTCAGACGCTATGTGTCGGAAGTATGGCTTTTGCATGAAGTTCAAACGGAAGGTTAAGCGTAATGAGAAGTTAGGTTGTTTCAATTAATTATTAAACATAAAGATTATGAAAAGTATTGTAAGTAATTTCTTTGAGTCTAAGGTAAGACACGAGAGCACAACGGAAGATGGTACACAAGTGAAGATGAATAGCCTTTTGGTTGTTGACGCTCTGTCTTTCAGTGAGTGTGAGACACGTATCAACGAGTATGCGGGTGACAACTACCATGGTGAGTTTGAGGTGCTGACTGAGAATAAAGCCGCCTACAAGGAGGTGTTCCTCACCGAAGGCGAGAAGTTCTACAAGCTGAAGGTGGCGTTTATCACCATTGATGAGAAGACAGAGAAGCAGAAGAAGTCAAAGGTAACATATCTCGTACAGGCAGATTCTATCGAGGGAGCTCAGAAGGTGTTTGATGAGGTCATGCACGACAGCATGGCAGACTATGTTGTCGAAAGCGTTCATGAGACAGTCATCGAAGATATCATTGTCTGCGAGACAAAGGAAGTAACCCGTTAAGGGGATTGTTTCTGAGAGTTTATAAGTTTGCCCGCCTCGTTCGTGAGAATAGGGCGGGATTTTCTAATTAAGAGTTATGTTTATAAGTAAGAATAAAAAAAAGACAAAACGGAAACGTGGCTCAGACGAGCGTAAGACGTGGATAGAGAAGCTTGATAGGGTCTTCTCCTTATATATCCGTTTGAGGGATTCTAAAGAGTTCCATTTCAAAGGGTGTAGGTGTATCTCTTGCGGTAAAGTAAAGCCTTATGATATGTTTGATGCGGGACATTTTGTAAGCCGAAACTGTATGCCGCTAAGGTGGGAGGAGGACAACGTCCATGCGGAGTGTAGCAAATGCAATAGGCTGCAGGGCGACCATTTGCTAGGGTATCGGAAGAATCTGATATTAAAGCTAGGACGTAAGATAGTTGACAGAAGTGTTGTCGCACAGAGCCTTCCTAACGACAAGAAGCTGTTGCTTATCAAGAAGATGGGTGAGCAGCGTGTGGAAGAGTTGGAGAAACAGAAGTATGAATCCAAGAAATGGGATGTGGACGAGTTAAAAGCTAGGTATATGTATTTCGCAGAGAAAGTTTTGGAATTGAAAAAGGAAATGTGATGCAGAAAGATATTTTTGGCGGTTACATGCCGAAGAAACAATGCCCTTACTGCAAGAGGGTTAAGGATATATCTGAGTTCTATATCTCCAAAGGGAAGATACAGAGCTATTGCAAGGACTGCCAAAAAATCTATAAGCAACGACACCCTAAGAAAGAGTATAAGAGAGAAAGACAAGATTATTATTCATTAAACATATTTGAAGATGAAAGAGATAAGTGATGAGCTGTACGAGCAGCTTGATATATTGGGCATTATCCCCAATGACGTACGTAGTAGCAATGTTGGTGAATCCGATTACTCGGAACATATCATTCAAGCATGGACTTTGTGGCTTGAATATAATCTTAATTCTTGGGATGCGGATATAGTCAAGCGTGTGCTGAGGAACAAGAAAACAGACCCTCGTAGGTTGGATTATGAGAAGATAATCCATGACTGTGAAGAGCGTATAAGGCAAATAGATAAATTGAAGCAGTATGGGCGATTAGATAAATTGAAGTAGTATGGGCGATAAAGAGAAGAAGTTGGAAAAGGCACTTACCGATTTAGATAAGGGCTATATGTGTTTCGTGGAGCAAGACCACGCAGTGCTATCTATAGTGCATTGTGAAGGTGATTTAATCTATAATTCCATACGTGCTTTATGCACAAACTATGAAACGGCGAAAGAGATTATCGAGGAGGCGTTACGTGACGCTAATGAGCAAGAAGAAAGTGAAAGAAAGAATCTAATTCTTAATTAATGTTATAAATCGGCTGAAAATTTGCTAGTGTTGATAGTTTTATATACCTTTGCACTCAGAATAAAGGTTTAGCGTTGACTTCTACACTAGGCGCAGAACAATAAAATACACACCGAAAAAGAGAGGGGTGAAGAAAGACGAGTAGAAGCGTTGAGTATTTATCCTTCTCTTGGTGTTTCTAGTCATGGATAAATTAAAATGTGTAATCGAACGGGTTGTTTTTCGAAATGAAGAAAACGGCTATTCAGTTTTTCAAGTGTCTGTCGATGGTGGTTTCGTCTATCATACGATAACGGGTACGTTTCAAGGCGTTTCTGTCGGTGCTACGCTTGTTTGTGAAGGTGAGTGGCAGACTACAAAGTATGGTAGGCAGCTAGCCGTACAGAAATGGTATGAAGAGCTGCCCGCTACAGAGAAAGGTATCGAGAGTTATCTTGCTAGCGGTTGTATCAAGGGCATAGGCAAGAAGACGGCAAAGCTTATTGTCAAGCATTTCGGCAAGGACACGCTGAATATCTTGGATAATAATCCCGATGAGCTGTTTAAGGTCAAGGGCTTAGGCAAGGATAAGGTTAAGAGGATTAAGGACTCGTGGGGTAAGAACAAAGAGGTTCGTGAGATTATGCTTTTCCTACAAGGGCATGATATAAGCCCCGCATATGCGGTAAAGATTTACAGACAATACGGCGATAAGAGTATTGAGACGGTTAAAGAAAACCCTTATGTGCTTGCTGATGATGTGACGGGTATCGGCTTTAAGATGGCTGACCAAATAGCCCGTTCCTTTGGCTATGGGCTCAATGATGTCCGTAGGTGTAAGGCGGGTATTCTATATACGCTGTCGCAGCTATCCAATGACGGGCACTGCTATGCCGAAAGGTCTCAGCTTATGGCTACTGCCAAAGAGTTGTTAGGCTCTGATGAGGCGGCTATTGAAGAGGGTCTAGGGCTGCTGACGTTCGCTTTCGAGGTTATAGAAGAAGATGAAAAGTATTTCCTTCCGATGTACTACTATTCCGAACTGAGGATTGCAGAGAAGATGAAGCTGCTGTTGAAGTCGGGTAGTGTGTCGAACAAAGAGGTGGATATTAAGGCTGTCTCCGAGAAAACGCAGATGGACTATGACGATATACAAGCCGATGCTATCCGTCAAGCCATGCGCTCAAAGGTGATGGTGCTTACGGGACTTCCGGGCACTGGTAAGACAACAACCGTTCAAGGTATCATTACTGCCCTCGAGATGCAAGACAAGGTTATCCTCTGTGCTGCTCCAACGGGTCGTGCCGCAAAGCGTATGAGCGAGGCAACGGGTAAGGATGCAAAGACTATCCATAGACTGCTAGGATATATGCCCGACAAAGGTTTCACGAAGAATGAGAATGACCCATTGAATGGTGATGTGCTTATCGTTGACGAGAGTTCGATGATAGATGTCATGCTGATGCATTCGCTGATGAAGGCTATTCCCGAGAAGATGGGGCTGATACTCGTAGGTGATATAGACCAATTACCGAGTGTCGGTGCGGGTAACGTGCTGAGGGATGTCATTGATTCGGGTGTCGTGCCCGTGGTAAGGCTCACACGTATCTTCCGACAAGCTCTTACAAGCCGTATCGTGACCAATGCCCACTTGATTAACAAGGGCGAATATCCCGATGTGTCAAACGGCAAAGATACGGATTTCTTCTTTATCAAGCAAGAGGATGCTCAGTTGGCAGCTAATAGTATCGTTGACCTTATCAAGAACCGAATACCTAACGCATATAACTACACTATTGATGATATGCAAGTCCTAGTGCCGATGAAGAACGGGCAGGCGGGTACTGTCAGTCTGAACAATGCTCTGCAAGAGGCGGTGAACCCCGAGGGTGAGTATATCCAAGTCGGGCAGTACAAGTTCCGTAGCGGTGATAAAGTCATGCAGATTAAGAATGACTATGATAAGAACGTGTTCAATGGTGACGTTGGCACTATCGACTTCATAGACACCGAAGAGCGTATGCTGAGGGTGAATTTCAACGACCAAGCTGTTGTCTATGAGAGTGAGGACTTGAGCGAGCTTACATTGGCGTATGCGACCACTATCCATAAGTCACAAGGCTCAGAATACCCCGTGGTGGTCGTTCCGTTGCTTATGAGCCATTATATCATGCTGCAGCGTAATCTCGTCTATACGGCTGTTACACGAGCTAAGAAGTTGTGTATCATCGTAGGTGACTCTAGGGCGTTGGGACGTGCCATCAAGAACATGGTGGTGCTCAAAAGAAATACTATGTTGAAAGCAAGGTTGCAAAACGATTAACAATTAATGATATGGGTAATTTTAAAAGCGAATTAAAGAATTACGAAAGTGTTCCTAGAAGCCTTGTCTTTGATAAGACACTATCAGACAGAGCTAGGTTTGTGTATGTCTATATGGCTTGTAAGCCCGAAGGTTGGGATTTCTTGCTTGAGCCGATGGCAAATGAGTTGGGGTATAGTGTGGAGACACTTAGAAAGTACCTTAATGAGCTTGCTTTGAGTGGGTGGATAACCAAAGGTCAGCAGGGTACTAATGAGAAGGGGCAGTTTGGGTCGGTTGTATATACACTGAAGGCAAACAAAGAAATACCGACACGGAAAAAACCGTGCACGGAAAATACCGACACGGACTTTTCCCGACACGGAGAAAACCCCACACTAAATAAAAGAGATAATATAGAGAAACAAGATATATATATAACAGAGAGAAAACAAGATACTAACGTATCTATTGAAGTCGAAAGTACACTTTCGAACAAAAAGGAGTCAGAGTTGGATAATATCGTTTCTCTCTATAATGCTGTTATGAGTAACAAGGCTATCAAGCCCATATCAAGGCTTACGGATAAACGTAAGCAGAGCATGAGAGCAAGATTGCGTGAGTATGGCTATCAATCGGTAGAAGAGGTTATCCGTAAAGCTGCGGCATCGGATTTTCTGAATGGAAAGAATAACAGAGGGTGGACTGCCGATTTTGATTGGCTATTCAAGCCTAATAATTTCCCCAAGGTATTAGAAGGTAATTACGATAACAGAACAACAACGTTTAACAACAATAATTTGTCTAGGGATGAGCAACGAGCTAATGATTTACTGCGAAGGCAAGAGGGGGCGGCAAGAGTTATCGCCAACCTTGCTGCAGAAGAAGAACGAGATTATTAAAACATTTGGTGATAGAAACCACTTTCTAATGTTCTTTGTACCCGATAGGCAGTATGAGTTGTGTCAAGATGAGACAATGGCTATACTAAGCGATTCACCGACACTGACAGAGCTTAATGCCACTTATGGTAAGAATACGGCGGCGATGTTTCTTGTTCCTCAGTTGTTCAACCTTTCGGAGTTCTGCGGTGCTAAGGATAAGTTCACGGAATCACAGATAAGCGAAACGGCTCTGTTGATAGCCACATCATACCCATGGATAAAGGTGAAAGAGTTCATGGTGTTCTGCAAGAAGTTCAAGCTAGGTCAGTATGGGCAGTTCTATGGTACTGTTGACCCTATGGTTATTACAAGGGCGTTCCGAGAGTTCCTTGTGTATCGGTCAGATGTGTATGCGGACTATGAAGAGTTCAAGGCTAAGAAGGCGATAGAAGAGCAGAAGAAAAAGCCTACCTTGTCGTATGAAGAGTGGCGGAAAGAGAAAGAAGCGAAAGGAGAGCCTATTTCCTTTGTCGTAGAGCGGTCAGAAGACCAAAGGGTTGTAAGTTATAAGCCCAAGCCGTTAGAAACGCTTGTGGACGGCGCAAAAGCCCTTATAGAGAACAGATACAATGTTTCCGTGAAGTCGCTGTTGGATATGCGCAAGATGTTCATTGAGAAAAATGGGCTTACACCAGAAGAGGTGGTTGAGAAATCAGAAAGAAATGAATTATAAAAAAAGTTCTGAAAGATGATTAGTGATATTGATTTGGAAGGATTTAAGACACGCAGATTGGGCGCAAGGAGTATCTTTTCTATCCGTGAGATAGACAAGAACACGTGCTATGCGTTTGTCAGAAAGTACCACTATCTTGCCAATGCAAAGTTTTTCTGTGTGCATGGCTATGGTATGTATTATCGTGCTATTGATGGCACGGAAGAGTTGGTTGGTGTCGCAACATTCTCCAACCCGCAAGGTACTGTTGCTCTCAAAGGGTGGTTCGGATTGAAGAACGACTGCCAATATGTGTTGGAGCTGTCTAGGCTTTGTCTGCTGCCATGTCTTAATGGGACGAATGCAACGTCTTTCCTTTTGGGTAATTCGATGAAGCTGCTGAAACAACATGGCATTAAGGCGGTGATAACGCTAGCCGATGCATCTAGGCATGTCGGCAGTATCTACCAAGTATGTAATTTCAAGTACTATGGGCTTACGGATAAGAAGAGCGACTTTTACACCGATGACGGCATAAAGAATTTCCGTGGCTATACCAAGGAAAGGCACGGCGTATGGGTGGAACGACCAAGAAAGCATAGGTATTGCTATCTGTTGGATAAGAGTCTGAAGGTGTTATACAAAGAACAGAAAGCACCGACAAAGGACGCCATGTATGTTCCTAACTGCTGTAATGGCACTCATAAGGTTTACGATGCTAGGTTCGATGAGTGGTATTCTTGTCCCGTATGCTGCGGATATATAAAGCTGCTGAAAGATGGCGTGGAGACGAAAGAGGTGAAGATTAAGAACGTGAAGAAGTATGATGACTATGGTCAGTTGTCTTTGTTTGACGATTAAATAAATTCGGTTATGGTAAACTACAAGATGAAAATGTGCAAGGATATTGCAAAAGAGCTAGGGTTGAAGCCCGAAGATGTGCGCTATTCCTATGACCTTATCTTTGACCATATAAAGATGTTGGTCAATAGCGGTGAGCAAGTGGTGGTAAAGCATTTCGGTTCGTTTAAGTCGGACGGGAAAGGCGGTGTGGACTTCAAAAAATCAAGCGGATGGGTACTTTGACAATTTCTATATTTGCGGCGTTCATCATATACACGATAGCGTGTATCATGGATGGTCAAGATGTCAAGCCGCATCTGAAACGGCAGATATGTTGGGAGAAATGGGATAACGATAAGCTTGTAAGGTTCGTTGTCCGTTTCGGCACGTGGAGAGCCCATGATAATGTGAACGTGATGAAGGATAAGGTCTATGTATTGCCTTGTATATGCTATTTCTATAATCATAGCGAATTATGTATAGGCTTTGCATGGTTGGTGTTTAAATGCAGCTTTTTTTACAAGGATTGGGATAGACAATACCTTTGGGAAGAGGAACAAAGAAAAAAAGGCTTATGGTGATAGAGCTTGATAGAATATACAACGGCGATTGCCTAGAGTTGATGGCGGGCATACCCGATGGGAGCATTGATTGTGTTATCTGCGACCTTCCTTACGAGGTGCTGCACAAGAACAATCAGCAAGTCGCATGGGATAGGGTCATACCCGATAAGCCGTTATGGGCGCATCTGCTCCGAGTGACGAAAGAGAATGGTGCTATCGTCTTGTTCGGGCAAGGTATGTTCACGGCACAGATGATGATGTCGCAGCCTAAGATTTGGCGATACAATCTGATTTGGGATAAAGGGCGGTCAACGGGATTTCTTAATGCAAAGCGTATGCCTTTACGCTCACATGAGGATATCATGGTGTTCTATCGCAAACAGCCTACCTATAACCCGCAGAAGAGGGCGTGTAATACGCATGCAAGGGGTAAGGGCGGTAACAAGATGACAAATCAGTGCTATGGCAAGTTCGAGGCTGTAAGCACCGAGTCAAAGACGGAGGGCTACCCTATCAGTATCTTGCATTTCCCGAAAGAGCATACTGCAGATACATGGCATCCCACACAGAAGCCCGTTGACTTGATACGCTATCTGATACGTACCTACACCAACAAAGGTGATACGGTACTTGATGCTACTATCGGTAGCGGTACAACGGCGGTAGCGGCTATCAAAGAGGGTCGGCATTATGTAGGCTTTGAGAAGAATGAAGAGTATTTCCGTAAGGCGGAAAAGAGAATAACAGAAGAGAAACAACAATTAAGTTTGGATTTAGATGAATAAAGCACAATTAGAAAAGCGCATGATGGCGCAAAAGGATATGAAGCCCGTTACGGACTATCAGATGTTTCAGTTGGTAATGAAAGAAGCGTTCTCCGATGGTGATGACAGAGAGCGTATCGAAAAGGTGTTGGATATGCTGCTGAGGTGCGCAAAGTCGAAGATGGATAACCTAAAGAGCATGACTGAGGGCTACAGAGGAAGTATCAAGGCAAGCTATATCAGTAATATCTATCTGTTGTCGGGTATTCTCACAAACAACCAACCGATAAGAAAGAAAATCATCGTGGCATTGGCATTGGTGAACGAATTGTATGAAAGGGTTAATAGGCATGGATAAGATAGACAGCATTTTTCACGGCGACTGCATGGAGCTGTTGAGGAGTCTTCCTAGTGAGAGCGTTGACTTGGTGGTGTCAGACCCTCCGTATCTTGTAACGGCACGTGGCAGTGCGGGTAACAGCGGCGGCATGATGCAGAAGGATATCAACAAGAAAGGCAAGGTGTTCGAGCATAACGGCATAGAGATAGATACTTATCTTCCCGAGCTTTATAGGGTGCTAAAGGACGGCTCGCATTGTTATATCATGTGCAACCATATCAACCTCGTGCATTTCCTAAAGGTCATTGATGAGAGCGATTTCCATTTCATCAAATGTCTTATTTGGAACAAAACAAATCTCATCATGGGCACGTTCTATATGAATGCCTTTGAGTATATTATCTTCTTGCGAAAGGGTAAGGCTGTGCCCATCAACGATTGCGGCAGAGGGGATATTATCACTATTCCTAATGTCAAGACGAAGAAGGCTAATGGAGAGAATATCCATGACTCGCAGAAGCCCGTCAGTCTTATGCAGATACTTATCGAGGAAAGCTCACAGAAAGGCGATATTGTCTTAGACCCTTTCATGGGTAGCGGCACGACAGCACTAGCATGCATCCGTTCGGGTAGGCATTTCGTGGGCGCAGAGATAGATGATGAGTATTACGACCTTATCAACAAGAGAATAAAAGAAGAAAAGAAAAACCCTCAAGCATTGTTTTAGTATGAGAAGTGAAGTGTTTAATTGTGATTGTATAGATTTTATGAGGACGTTGCCCGACAATGCGTTTCAGTTGGTTCTTGCCGACCCTCCGTATGGCGTGAGCTATGCGAGAGGAAAGAACGGGTGGGGCGTGTGTGATAACAGACCCGAGTTAGAGGATGTCAAATGGGATAGCCAAATACCCGAAAAGGCGTTCTTTGATGAGTTGCTGCGTGTCGGGGAGAAGGTCATCATATGGGGCGGAAACTATTTCACACACATACTGCCGATGTCTAAGTGTTGGTTGGTATGGGATAAGTGTGATGGCACTGAGAACAAGAGTGTCTTTGCCGATGCTGAATTGGCTTGGACTAACATGTCAAAGGTTGTCCGTATCTTCCGACTGCGACAGATGGGTTTCATTTCCGATACTCAAGACAAAGAGCGGTTTCACCCTACACAGAAGCCTACTGAGCTCTACGGGTGGCTGATAAGAAACTTTGCACAAGAAGGTGATACTATCTTTGACCCGATGATGGGCAGTCAGTCAAGCCGTATAGCTGCCTACAAGATGGGGTATGATTTCGTGGGTTGTGAACTTGATAAAGAATACTTTGATAAAGGATGCGCACGCTTTGATAAGGTGTGCAAGGGTGAATATGAGACTAAGAACGGACGTAAGGTAAAGGAGTTAAGCTTATTCGAATGAGTACGTTAAATGCAACACTGAGTAGAAGAAAGGCTGTCTTGGTTACTAGGGGCGGCTACGTGGTAAGAACATATCCTTCCATAAAGGAGTGCTCGAAAGACTTGAATATCCCGTCATCGCATATATGCCGATGTGCAAAGAGCGGACGGGTCTATAAAGGTGGTTATGAATTTCAATATCTGTAATTATGAGAAAGTGTATATTAAAAGTCTATGCTAAGGACGGATTTTCTGAGTTCGAGGTGGATGAGAGCCTCTTCCCCAACAAGGCGATAAAGAACAATGACAACATCGTTTCGGACTTTCTGAATGAGAAATACCCCATGTGGTACAAGGCTATTGTTATCTTTGAATACCCTCATGTAAGGCAGCGGCATTTGGTCGAAAAGTTAAAATGTCTAAAATAATACGTTTTTTCTTTGTCGGTAAATAAAATATGTTTATCTTTGTGGCATGAAAAAGATGGTGTTATTGGATGTTAAAGGTTTTGCGAAAGTGGCGAAGATGGCGTTTGGCAATCTTTGCTCTTTCGCTTACCTCACGCTCTATGCTTTGGTCATGGGGCTTGTAAGCTTCTCGGTATGGCTTTATAAGCATGCTAAGAGGTTGGTGAACACATATCCGAAGACAATCTTGCTTATCGTCTGTATAGCCTTTGCTTTTGACCATGTTGCGATGATGGTGCATTATCGTGTAAAGGCAGAGAAGCAGAATATTCGTTTTGACTCCCTAGCAGCACTAAAGGACTCGATTCAGAATATTTCTGCGTTCGATAGCGGCTACGCTAGAGGGCTAGTAGATGGTAATCAAATTCTTCAGATAGATGGATATAAACAAGAAAAAGGTATTATTCATAGACCTTGATGACACGCTCATCAAGACGGTGTCGGGTGATACGTTCCCTAGGGACGTAACCGATTTCCAAATAAGAAAAGAGGTCGTAGATAAGATACGCTCTCTGAAAGACCTACAGAGGGTGGTTATCGTTTCCAACCAAGGCGGTATTCCCGAGTATCAGACAGAAGAGGATTTCAAGGCAAAGATGAAGGCGGTTGAGTTCTTTGTTTTTGTCTATTGTAATGTAGCCGTTTCATCGTACTATTGCGCTGACACAGATAAATCCAATCCAAGGCGTAAACCCAACACGGGTATGTTCGAAGAGGCTTTGCTCACTATGCTCCCATCATTAAGGAAGAAAGAGCTGATGCTGATGGTCGGTGATGCTAGCGGCAAGCCGAACGATTTCTCTAACTCTGACAAGAAAGCGGCTGAGAATTTTGGTATTGACTATATGGACGTAGAGGATTTCGTATGTATAAAGTAGTTACAAAGGATTGGTGGGGCAACATTATCACAATGGTATGTTGTCAGAAAGAGGTCGATGCAAACGTGTGGAAGAAGATTTTTAACAAACAAAATACAGATGTAAGGCATGAATAGAAGAGACCAAGTGTATAGTATCATAGCGGACAAAATGTATGTCGAGACGGACGAGCTGAACGATGATACCACGTTGCAAGATGATTTGGGTGTGGATTCATTCGATATGCTCGAGATTATCATTGAGTTGGAAACCGTCTTCAAGATGGATATTCCCGATGATGCCCGTAACGTTAAGACTGTTGGTGATTTAGTAAAGCTTGTTGAGGTATGACGATTGAGGATATAACGATAGTAACAGAGGTAGCTCACTTGAAGATGTTTATCTATGAGGTGATGAGGCACATTGATGAGGGTGTGCCCATTGCCAATTTCTTTGCATGCTCAGACCTTAAAGGCGGCAATGACGAGAACATCATAAGGGCACAGGAGTATATAGCGACAGCATTGTCGAAAATGCGTTTTTACGGCGGTAATGACAAGTGTAAGTTCAAGGTTGGCGACCATGTGACGTGCATAGAAACGGTGGAGTCCTATATTGACGGCTTATGTGCGAAAAAAGAAGTGAAGCGTTCCTATCGCATTAAAGGTTTTGTCAATGTCTGTACGTCAAAGGACACATACGCAAGGGGCGTGTTAGTGGAGTCAAGTGGGGTGGCAGACCGTGTCTTTTCTGTAAGTGAAGTCAACCAAAATTTTGAGTTAGAGAAATGAGAAGTGTAGTTGTTAATTATAATGGGCGTAAGTATAGTTTTCCTATCGGCTTGAAGAATGAGCAAGAGGCGGTCAAAGAGCTGCAAGAGCAATTACGTTGGTCGGAGAAGTTGCTGATGTATTGCTGTTATGTGAACTGCGAGGTGGCATCTACGGCAATATCCGAGTGTTTCGAGGTTTTCTACACGAGACTAGATGTATTCAAGCACAAGATTAAGCGTTTGGCTAAGGAGGCGAGAAAGGAGCTGAATGATACGATTAATATTATCTTGCGGTATGGTAATAGGCAGCTCTTCGAGAATTATTCAACCAATTGCTGTATAGATGTAGAGGCGGACTGCAAGGCGTTCCGTGATAGTATGAAAGAAGAGCTCGAGGCGCATAATGTCAAAGAGGCAGAGTTGTACGCACATGTCAATACCTCGTTAGTCCTTTTGGAATATTGCATCAATTCGTACGACACGCTGATGAAAGAGCTGAGAGGGAAATTTGGGCGTGACTTCTCACCGCTATACACTATGTTCTGTCCTAAGTCGGCATTGCTGAAATGGAATATGATGTTTACCGAGCTTTTCGAGAAAGACAAGCAAGAGAGTGATGTGAACTTATCCGAGTGCGTGAAATGTCAAGAGGCATTGAAAGCCATAGACACCAAGCTACTCGATTATGATAGGATAGAAAAGAACATTACTGCAGCTTATAACGAGCTCGTGGAAGAGGAAGAAGAGAAGAAACGCAAACAAAGAGCTTAAAGACAATGGCAAGGCGGTTGAATAAGAAAAACGTGATAGTTATCGAGGGTGTTGAGCATAAGGTGGTGCTTAATGATGACTATTCGAAGTGTGACGAGTGTTCATTGAACTATCTGTGTGATGACTATGCCGATGATAACCAATTCAGCGGCAATGTGCCATGTGCTACGTTTAGGGAAGTGTTAGGAGACGTTTATTTCAAGCGAGCAAAGAATGAGTAAGGTAGAGAGGTTAAGAGAGGTGCATGCGCAGATGGATGCGCTGAGGGAGAAGGAGCGTGAGCTGTCAGAACCCTTTGCGCAGAACATGGGCATGATAGGCAATCTGTATGATGTCTTCTGTCTTTCCATAAGGAAGCAAGACCCTACGGCAGAGCCTAACGATACAAACAACCGAAAGAAGTTCCTTTATGCTATATTGTATATCTTCTCACCCGCTACATTGGTCGGTGAGGTGATGAGGCATAGGCTTAGGGAGAGTGTATCGACAATAGTAGGATGTACGCCAACGGGCGTTTCACGTGACTACAAGACCGCTCTTTTTTTCTATTCCACCTATCAGAGTTTCCGTAACAGCGTTGATTTGATAATAAGCGATATGTTGGATTATTTAAACAAGAAAGACGATGAATGAAGAGAGAATTGCACATTTCATGAGTGTCGTAAAAGCCGTGTTGGTTGCAGAGAAGAATATCTATCCAAAGTGGAAAGAAAGGCTTCAGCAAGTGAAAGACCTATCGGAAGAAGAACAGATTAAGGCGGGTGATGCTTATCTCAGAGCCGTTGCCATCGAGCTTCTGAAGAATGAAAAAGAGGGGGATTAATCATCCTCCTCTTTCTTTTTCGACTTTTCAATCTGCTTTAAGAGTTTCTTCACTTTTGCAGTTTCTTCATCGGTAAGCCCCTTTGCCACATCCTCGATGTTTCTGATTTTCCAATAAGCATCGGGGTCGAGCTCACGGAGCAACTGCTTTTCATACTGCTCTTTTGTTACATGAATGACTGAGCCGTCTTTCTGTTTGACCGCCCAACCTTTTTCTCCGTCCAAGAACACCTTTGATGTGTGCTCAGTGTCAAACGGAACGTACTCTTGTTTTTGCGTATCTTTTATCCACATGTCTATAAAAATTAAATGAATAATTCCTTTATGTTCACGCCTAGGGTGTCCGCCATTGTCGCAAGCATGGTTAATGATGCACCCGAACGCTCCTTGATGATGGCGTTGGTGTATTGCGGAGATTTGCCTAAACGCTTTGCAAACTCTCTGTTTGTTATATTCTTCTCTTTAAGAACGTCTCCAATACGAAGTAATTTACTCTTTTCCATACCGCAAAGTTACCTATTTTCTCACAAAATCAACATATTTTATTGATTTCGCTTGCTACATTTAGGAAAATGTATTATATTTGCAGCATGAAAAAGATAAGGTACACAGAATTGTATTATGACGATGCTCTGCGGTTGGCTCAGTATCTGTCTGCACGTGATGGTGAGGATATAGAGCTCATCAACGGCTCTTCCGAGTTCTTCCCTATGCCACCAAAGACAAAGGTAATGCCCGACAATGTAAATGCGCTGAAGGTCGGCAACTACGAGATTGCGTACCTCAGCACACAAGGCGGTGAACGGAAATACAAGAACCGCAACCTCCATCGGGTGATGATTGGTGATGTCATTGCCATGACACGCAAGATGAAAGGCAAGACCTTGAAACAGATTGAAGAGTCCACTGGCATAAAGGTGCGTAACCTAGATGGCATTGAGTGTGGACGCTATGATGTCTCAATAGATATACTAGGCAATATAGGTGAAGCCCTAGGGTGTCACTTAGAGTTTGTCGAGGATTGATTAACAACAACCACTTTCATCCACGCTGTTCGATTGTTGATAGTTTAATAAACGTTAAAGTCGAACAGAAAACCCCGTAAAAACTTGCGGGGTTAAATTTTTTTGTTTACCTTTGCATCATCTACAAGTTTTATTAATTTTTTGTTAATTTTTTACTAATGTTTATAACCACCCCGTCTGTGAAGATATAGGTGGTTTTCTCTAAGAGCGTGAGGCACACGTTAAAAACTGCACAAAGTTATGAGAAATGAGAAGAAAAGAGAGTTTTTAGATAAGCTCAAGTCGTTATTAGACGAGTATGATGTATATATCCATTTTGCATGTGACCCTTGTTCAGATACATATGGTATTTATGATGGTGGGATTGCAGTTTGTGAGAATAGAACAGGTGAGCAAGTTTTGAAGACGAATGATTGGTATCTAGATGGTAACAATATAAATGACTCACATTAAAAACTGCACAACGATATGAAGCACATTGATTTTACGCAAGAGTTCTATAAAGAGGTATATAAGAAGATTATGGATAAGCAGTCTTCTTATGACTGCGGTGACGGGTTCGATTTCTACCCTACCATCTATGTAGAGTACGAAGGCGTAAGGTATCAGATAGATATAGAGGTTACTTATGCTAGTGAGTTTCGGGACGATAACTTTGAACATGTTTTCGGCACGTGGATAGATTATGAGGCGGGCTATGTTTTCGCTGACGGCATTGATGCAATAGGTAATGTCGATGTGTGGGACGATACCAATGACGAAGAGGTCGAGGGCTTTGACAAGGATGAGTTTTGGCGGCAGTTCGAAGAGGACAGCTTCCGTAATATCAAGGTAGGCGATAGGGTTGTCAGCAATGGCGTAGAATACAAGTTCGTCTCGTTTAACTATATGCTCGAGAAGATTAGGTTGATGGACGCTGATGGTAATATCAAGTCCGTGTCATACCGCACTATTATAACAAAGGTCGCTTGATGGTACACTTTATAAATGGTAACGAGAGAAATGGATAAACATATGCCAAAGTCAGATAAAGTGGCTATCTTTGCAAGCGAGAAAAGAAAAGATATGTATAGTCATTACGAAGAGATTGCAAAATCAATGGGCTATTACGTTGACAAAAGCGGACAAGCCTATTCGCCACGAGGTAATAAAGTAGGTACTTGTGGTAGAGAAGGTTATATGTATCTAGGTGTTCGTGTTAGCCAAAAGAAGGTAATAAAGGTTTATATCCATCGATTACAAGCGTATCAGAAGTTTGGTAATAAGATATATGAGAAAGATTTAGAAATAAGGCATTTAAACAACGATATTAAGGATAATAGCTATAGTAATATAGATATTGGCACACATAAAGAAAATATGATGGACGTGCCTAAAGAAGTTAGGGTTTATAATGCAAAATACGCTTCAAGTGCGGTAAAAACACAAAATAGGATTTCTGACGAAATAGCACTTGAGATAAAGAAGAAAAATCAAAATGGCGTATCATATAAGAAGTTAATGCAAGAATATAATATAAGCAGTAAAGGTACTTTAAGTTTTATAATAAACAAGAGAATAATATCGCGGCGTGGAGCAGATGGTAGCTTGCCACTTTGACTTGGTGGAGGTCGGGGATTCGAGTTCCCCCGCCGCAACTCTGAAAAATTTCAATAAACGATAAAATAACAAATGAGTATGAACGCAAAAGAAATGAACGCTTGGATGCAGCGTTACGAAGCTTTTTACAAGGCGCATCCCGAGTGCCCTAAGTCAGCGGCAGTAGATAGTCTTAACTTGGTTATGAAGCGCAATTACGCTGAGGACATCAAGAATGGTAAGAAGACGGTAGAGTTCCGTGCTTACAGCCCGCACTATTGCAGCCGTCTGTTCGATGCTAACGTTGACCGCTACATTGAGCTGCACAAGAACGACAAAGAAACACAAGAAATGCTGCAAGCGGGTATTATCACTCCTTTGCGTATTGTCCGCAGCGTACATTTCCACAACTACAACAATTCATGGCATTTGGATTGCGAGTGCATTCAGAACGGCGTTATCGCTCTTTGCAAAGAAGATGTTCAGATGCTACAAGAGCAGTTCGGTTGTCATGAGCTTGACGATGACCTTGCGGCTTTCGAGGCACGAGGTGAGAAGAACCGACCACTACTTTTCTATTTCGCCATGGGCGAAGTAATTAATACCAACCTATAAGAAAGGGGCTTAGTGCCCTTTTCTCTTTTTAAAGCAATAGAATAACTATGAAACAAAGAGAAGTAGAAAGTATAGGCGGCTCAAATAGAGTCATAAGAGGCAACATAATGGATAATCTCTATAATAATGCTGCCATCAAGTCACTTGAAAAGACGGTGCGAGACCTAAAAGGACAAGTCTCCTTTCTATCCGAGCATATCGAGAAGTTCAAGAGAGAGAATGACACTCTTAGGCATAACAATAACTTGTTGGAAGAGAAATGCCAAAAATACCGAGCTAAGAATGATAAGATGCTAGAAGAGGTCGCAAATTTGCGTGACGAGATTGAAAAGTTAAAATCACGCACATTATTGCAGCGTATTCTGAATAAAAGTTAAATCAGATAACTTTCTTGTCTAAATTCTTGTTTATTAAAGTATAAATGCGTATCTTTGCAAAAACATTTAGACGTGGGGGCAACACGATAAACATTGCATAAGATTATGGATTTCAGTGAATGGCTTAGAACAAATCCTTCGGGTTACGACCATCATGACCCCGATTACGGGCTCACAGACGAGGATTTAGATGATTAGTGGTAAAACGTACCGCTTGCGGGTGTAAAAGCCCGTAGGCGGCTTAAAAATAGGCAAAATGAAGAGAGGTTATATACAGAGCATAAAGATAGAGTTCAAGAGTCTAGAGGACTTGTTTAATCTGCCTTGTGTACTAGGACTGAAAAAGTTAAGTTCGGCAAAGGGTGGTATTGTTGTATTGCTCAGTCCGTCCCTTATGGCGGATAAGATGTTTACCAAGGCTTATAAAGGTCAGTGGTTGTCTGAGAATTTGGATGGCAAATGGCACGTAACAGATAGTGAACAATGAAAAAGTGAAAGAATATTGGTTATAACAAAATAAATTATTAAATATGACAAAAGAGGGTTTGTATAAGGCTCTTATAGCCGTAAAGAATGAAGCTACGGGCGAGTCTGTTTATAGTGAAACAGAGGCACGTGCGGTTATCGACAAAATGGATGATAACTACCTTGAGTATGTAAACAAGACTTATGATAGCCCTACAGAGTGGGCTGACTATTATACTATGTAAGCCGAGTCACAAGAAAGATGAGTAGTTTTACAAGAGAACAAATTTACGCTAGGGCTGTATCACTCCGTGTAAACTCTGAGTTAGAGAGAAATGGTATCAAGCACAGCAACCTTTCTCTTAACAGAGTGTCGCCAAAGGTTTTTCATGCTGCTATAGCAAGCGGTAAGGCTGCTAATGCCCACGGATGGAAGGTGGACTTACACACAGAAAAAGAGTATGGGCGTATGCGTTTGTATCTTACCTCAGACGGCAAAGCGGGGTTAGCTATCAAACGTAATGGTGATGTGGTGTCGGTATTCTCTAGTGTCAAGGGTTCAAATAGCCTAGGTAAGCT
>AUXO014370668.1_pt1 | contig 26858 bp, 20 predicted proteins | sample 768731 | NCBI WGS metagenome assembly AUXO01 (sample SAMN02715735, study PRJNA202380) | gut metagenome | biome: sheep rumen | host: Ovis aries | place: New Zealand: Palmerston North
AAAAAGAAAATCTAACCAAGTACATGGCTAGATTACACTATTTGTTAAACAGATAATTCAATTATACTCTATAAACAATTGTTGTAGTTAAGACCTTTTTTTCCGACCGATTATATGGCTTTTTCCAGTCGCCATATGTCTTTGTTAAAAAATAATCAAATTCTTTTATAATCGGTATTTTAATTGAACCAAAATCGGATAATTCGTAGCCTTTAAAAATTTTTTTATCAAACATTATATTGAAATGTTCACACGCTTGAGAAGAAAAATATTTATAATCTCCATCAACATAGAGAAGCTTTGTTAATTTTAAAATAGTTTTATGCAAATGCTTTTCATCGAAAAAAACAAGAAGAATTTTCAGGATTTGTCTGCACATGTATGACAATGCATTTTTCGAATCATATTTTGCAAATCTATATGTGAGAATGCGTTTGTATCTATGAATTTTTTTAAGTAATTTTTCGTGTTTTTTTTCGAGTGAAGCAGAAATCTTAGAAAAACAAAAAATATCTAAACAAAGTGGCGTAAAAAATACTTTTTTATTTTCACTTATAATTCTAAAAACACCTTCTTTATAAATTCGAATTTCTTCTGTGTTGATATGAGAACAATTTTCAAAATTATAATAGTTCAAACCAAAATTATTCACCAGCTTAAGAGACTGCTTTAATTTACAAAAATTTTCTTCATCCATCATAATATCAATATCATTATCCCAAGGAATAATATCGTGATGTCTAGCCGCACCAATTAATGAACCAAATGATAGACTATACGATATTTGATTCTCTTTACAAAATGTATCGAAACTTAAAAGTATGTTTTTTAATTCTTTCTGACAAGATTCTAGATTCCCAAATGAATCTGTGTTTTTTCTTTTATAACGAATAAATGCTTTCATTTTTACAACCTTAAATTTAATAGTTCTTTAAAGTCAGTTTTTCTGTATAAAGAAGTCACAAAAACGTTAATTAAAACTAAAACAACCCCAATTCCAGCCCCAATACAAAGCCAAAAAATATAGTAAACATGTATAAACCCAATCAAATAAATTGCCAATGCATTCGTCAAAATTGTTATTCCTAATGTGAGCAATGTTCTTGAATCGAGTGGATTCATTTTATAAATCAGCCAAACTTCAACATATTTTGCAATATTTACACAAATTTGGGCGGCCAACAAACCATAAGTTAAACCATAAATTTTGTCAAAGGAAAAAATAAATATAGAAGCAAAATATACACCAAAATATAAAAATCCATTGAATAATTCCCATTTTTCTTTGCCTGTCATCGCGAGCATCGCTCCGTTTGATCCAGTAATATCAGCAACCGCATTTGCTAAAGCAATGATGGATAGTATTTGTGGATAAAATGTATATGTTTCTCCAAAAACAGATAGAAAGTAAGTTGGGTTAAAAATAAAAAACAAATATAATGGAATCGCAACATAACAATTCATTCTCGTTTCAAATCTGTAGATATTGATAAGACCAATATAGTCTTTTTCTCTCGATTTTTTTGCAAATATAGGTTTGACTAAATTGTCTAAAACCGATGTAAAAACTTTAACCAATGAAATGATACTTATAGAAACGGAAATAATTCCTAATGCAATATTATTGTGATATAAACTCCCCTGCAAAACTTTTGTTAAATTATTGCCTAGAGAATATGTGATGGTAACACCAAAGAAAAAGACAATCGAGGATAATTCTGATTTTGAAAAATTAAAATTCAAACTTCTAAAATATTTAATTGTAAACGGAATAGCAATCAATGAATAGATTGCGATATAAAAAATTAAGTATCTTTCTTTAAAACCCAGCATATTTCCGATAACTAAAAAAATAATAGCAACAGAAAACATCAAAATTTTTGGTAATAAATTTTCAAAAATTAGTGAAAGATGATATTTTCCTCGTCCTTGAAAATACGCTGTAATGATCATATTTAAACCCATAAGGATGGCAACAACCAAAACTAAAAATGTAACAAAAGTGTTTCCACTTGTTACTGATACAAAAGAATTTAAAACAAAATAAACAAACGGAACAAAAAATATTACTATAACTAGATATAAACTAAAGCATTTGTTTATAACTGATCCGTTTTGCTTTTCGTTCTTGGCCTCTCTAATTAAAAACGCGTTTATTCCAAATATTAGTATCTGCGCTATTGTTGTTGAAAGAGCCAATAAATATTGTATTTGTCCATAGTCGTCCGCTTTTAAAATTCTCGCTAAAAAGAAATTTAAGGCAATCCCAATAAAAGAAGCGCCAAAGGATAATAGATAGATATAGATATTTCTAGCTCTTCTAATTTTCATTAGAAAAATATTATCATAAATAGTAATTCGATACCACAAAAAGAACGATGTTAATCCAAAATTAAATTATCGATTAATGGCTTTAAACTTTTCTCGGGACTATACTTATTTGATTCTTTAAATGCGTTTTGAGAAATGCGTTTTAATTCATTCGGGTTATTTATGGCCCATAAAACTTTCTGGTTTAAACTGTCTTGTGACAACTCAGAAAGAATTCCAGTCTCATAATTCGAAATAATTTCAGAATTGTACGCCCAATCAGATGCAATAATAGGTAAACCAGCCATAAAAGATTCAATTATAGTGTGAGGTGTGCCTTCTCCTTTATAAAAAGTCGGGAAGACCATGCAATAATAATCTGATAATACTTCAATAACATCCGGCCCAGAAAGAACACCTTTAATGGAAATCTGAGGGTTCTTTTCACAAATTTGAGCTAATTCAATTGCAAGCGAAGAGTCTTTAATTTCACCAAAAATATCTAATGTAATGTGTTTATCCGAATTAGCCCGGCAGGCATTAATAATTGATTCGCATGCAAGTAAAACTCCTTTTGTGCGTTCGACTCTCGCAAAAAAGCAAAAGGAAAAGTTGATTGGTAAGTCATATCTCATATTTTTCTTTAAAAACAAATCGCTGCTTAAGCGCTTTTTAGAGGAGAAGTTAGAAACATTATAAACATTCCTGAAACCTTTCCTTTTAAATGCAAGAGTAGATTTATTATTTTGCAAATATATCCCTCTAAATGATTTCATCATTTCGAATTTTTTGGAATATTTTTTGTTTTCAATTAGTCCTAAAACCCATCCACCAATTGCAACATAATGGACATTTTTTTTCTTGTATTTTGTAAATAATGATGCGTAAAAAAATAAAGCTCTTTTTCCGCCAGGCATCAAAACAAACGTATCATAATGTTTTATTGCTTTTTTAGACTCAATTATTTTTTGTATTGCTGACAATTTTCCATAATTAAAAACATCAACATCAAAACCGGATGCTTTCAAAAAATCGATCGTGTCTTTCGTCTTCGCAGCCTGACCATTGCATTTAGAGTCAGCTAAATGACATATTAAAAGAATTTTATTTTTTTCCACGTTTAAATAATAACATATATTTCCTTATTATATAAGCGCGCATAAAAGAAATATAAATACTTACTTTTTATATTTTTTACTATAAAATAAAAAAGATTATGAAGGACTTTAGAGAAAGATTTCCGGTAATTTCCTATAAAATCGGTAAGATGTTGCAAATTTTACGCACTTATCGCTACCGAAAAAAACCTGTCAAATGGACTTTGCGAACATATAAAAAATTGTTTGGTGTAAATCTAAACTTAACGAATCCCCAAACTTTTTATGAAAAAATCAATTTTTGGAAACATTACTCCTACAATCCTACTCAAGATACATTAACCGATAAGCTTTTGGTCAAGGATTTTTTGAAAGCGGCTGGTTACGGAGACATGTGTGCAAAATGTTATTTTTCTGCAAAATCAATTAAGGAACTAAAAAAATGGTACAAATCCAACGCATCTACTTATGAAAAATTTGTATTAAAGACAAGTCACTCTTGTGGAGACGTATTCATAATTAATAATAAAATAATTACAAAGAAAAACGGGCGTAAAATAAAAGACATTTCTAAAGTTTTCAAAATGCTTAAAACAGGCTTGAAATTCAATCATTACTACTCTTGTTTTGAACAAAATTATAAAAACCTTAGGCCAAAAGTTTTCGCAGAAGAATATATAGATTACGACAAAAACACAGTCGAATACGAAATATTTTGCAATTATGGCGTCCCAGTTTTTACCAATGTTGTTTTAAACCGCCAAGGGAATAAAACGATAAAACTTTTCTATGATTGTAACTTCAACTTTATTGATACATACGAGGGCGAACCAAGCAAAGAACAAATAAAAGCAATAAAAGAGCCTAGAGAATATAAACAAATAAAAACTTTGATTAAAAGTATTTGCGAATCGTTTCCATTTTGCCGCGTTGATTTTGTTCAAACTAATTCCAAAACATATTTTTGTGAATTTACTTTTTCAAAATCCGGTGGAATGGAGCTTTTCCGTCAAGAATATTTAAATATTGAACTAGGAAAGAAGTTTAAACTTTAATTAAGATTTATAAAAGATTTCTAAATACTCATCAACAGTTTTTGAAATTGAAATATCGTTTAGGATTTTTCGATTAATTCTGATTTTATTATTGTTTATTTCACTCAATAAATCAGACATTTTTTTCGCAAATAAGTCTTCAGAATATATATTCGCTAAACGGCAATTTTCGTTTCCAATTAATAAATCGTGAATACCGCCAACATCATTGCCTATAACGCACATCCCTGATGCTAAGGCTTCGTTAATTACCATTGGATTTCCCTCGTTGATTGACGTCATTAACAAAATCTTGGCATTGCTCATAAATTTTTCAACATTTTTCACTTCGCCTTCTAATTTAATTTTTTTTGTCAGTTTATATTTGTGAATAAATGCAATGTATTGATTTTTTAACTCTCCGTCACCCAAAACTGTGCAATTATATTCAATATTTCTAAATTTTTTCCTAAATAAATTAAAGGCGTATAAATGGTTTTTTATATCAACAAAGCGACCAACAATTAAGAAATCAATATCACGTTTATACAAAGGCTTTGAATTGTCAAAGCGTTCAATATCGACACCATTATTAATGAATGGAATATTTCTTTGTAATTTTTCAGAGTATGTTTCAGCTGGTAATTTAGCAACACAAACTGGAGTAATAAATCCTTTTTGTATCAACCTCTTTTCTAACTTATCATTAAAACAAGGGCTTATTGGATAGTTGTTATGAATGGTATGAACAATTTTAAATGTTTTTGCTTTAAACAAACATGCAATCTTGAGTGTCAAAAGGGATCGCAAGTGAGTATGAATAACAGATGGTTTCAACAACTTAATTAACTTCCTAAGTTTATAAGCGCATTTTAAGTCTAATCCTTTTTTCTTACCGAGTTCGATTACAAAAATATTTTTATCTTTTAATAGCTTCAATAGGTGTGAATTTTTGTTTTTGTAAAGAGATATTACATAAACGGCGCATTCGCTTGAATAACGTTTTACAACATCGTTTACAAAATTAAACACAAACATTTCTGCGCCACCAACCGGTACAAAGGAAGGAATGATTTCAAATATTATGCGTTTTCCTTTTTCGGGTAATTTTATATCAAAATAATCATTTACTTTTTCGGGAATAAAGCGAAATGTTTTTGATTCAACTTGATAAACAGAATAAATATAAGCGAAAAGAACGTACTCAATTTTTTTATAATATGTCGTTAAGAAGAGCTGAAAAATAAACATTTGAAGGGCTAAACCAAAAACTTTTGTTTTATCTTTCGCGTTATTGGCAAAAAATAACGGAAAAACCAATATTGCTTCATAAATCAAAAGACCAATTATTCCAAAATCAATTAAAAGCTCGGCAAAATTATTGTGTGCCTGAATCGATGATGATGTGAACGATGTAGCACTCATATAACCAAAACCAAAAATTAAACGGTTTGCACCAATTTTAAATGCAGTGATTGCCGCATCAAAACGTGACGATGACGAACCATCAAATCCCTCACCAGTTTTTGTTAAAGTATCCCAAATATTTTCGATTCTTGTTTTAAAATACTTCAAAGCAGGTAATTGTATCAGCAAAAAAACGGCTGCAACTAAGAGTATTCCGATTGCTGCAGCAACAATACGCGATTTGGTAGTTCTTTGAGATAAAATTATGACAAGAAACATTACAACTAATGTCGTTATTAAATTAGAAATACTTCCTGTTGATAAAATCAAAACAAAAAATAATAAAATTGAAAAAATATAAACAATTATCTTCCAAATACTTTTAGTTGAAAGCAAAAGAAGCAAAGATATGCAGCTAAACATTCCAAGTTCTTTTGAAATTTCGTTCTCATTATCAAAGAACCCACCCAATCTCTTTGTTAGCAAATTTTTAAAGTTGAAAATTTCAGATTTGTAATGGAAAATATAAATAAAGGCAAAAATTATTCCGGCAAACCACAAGCAATACAAAACAATATTCTTTTTTTCGATTGCCATTTGGAATTGATATAAAAGTATTGAAACAATGCACATAAGAAGCATTGTTTTTGGAATTTCACTAAGATTAAAGTTAACTAAATGAGTAATTAATGTAGATATGTTGAATAAAAGAAGGAGACACACAAATATATCAATGCGAAATCTTGAATATTTCACAACATATATAATTATTCCAACACACATTAATCCACATAAAACAATCGAAACATAATTAAAAGGGTATCTATTCGAAAACGCAGGAATCGACAACACATACAAGAAAAATAAAGAAAAAATAAAAAGGTATAAAAATTTTTGTAAACGAGCCGAATTCGACGGAAGAAATGATGTAAAAAATCCCCTAACTTTTTTCATATTTTTCTTCCTTATAAAAAATAGTGCTAACAAATAAAAGAATTAAAATGTATACCAGGCCCCACGATGTGCCAATAAAGTTAAAGACTATAAAAATTGATGAATTTGTAGCAAAAACCGTTTTAAGTATTTCAATAATTAATCCAATAAAACACAATGAAACAATTACTACAACCATATTTTTAAACATTCTTTTGTGAAGAGAAGGAATAAATATCAACATTAATACAATTCCAAAAATTGATGTAAAGAAAAGTGAGATTGGTAGAACTTGATCGTTTCCAAAGTAATTGTCATTAAGTTGTAAACTAGATAATGATAATTGTGTTGTTTGTTCTTTGTTATAAAAATCAAATTCAATTTCACTACTACTCATATTTAAAACCTGTTTAGTGAAATAATCTAAATTCGCATAAGCGTTTTTGAAATAAGTATGAATTTCAATATTGTTTGTATTTAAAAAAACCTTTGGACAATACGAAAAGATAGAGTTTTTATTCCATTCTCCAAAAACAATTCCAAATGACCCATCGCGGTCATCTTCTAATGTCCAATGTTCGGTATTACCATCAAAATAGATGTTGTTTACTGAAAAAGTGTATTTATATCCACCGACACGACTTGTTAAAACAAAACCATAATCAATTACTTCATCAAAACTTGCAAGGTTAAAGTTTTTGCATAATTGAGATGCCATTGACGAAGGAATGTATGATGCGTAATTAGCACCAAACTTAGCACCTTTTTTAATTGAATTATCGATTCCTCGATAAAGCGGTATGCCGTTCCATTCCATTACACTATAGTCTGAATAGGCGGGAACTGAACAAATATGAACTGTTGTAGTAAAGTTCAAATACGATGCAGAATTATCATCACCCACGGAATATAGAACCTTATTTTCACTACTTAGTCTTCTTGTTTTTTTACAAAAGTCGTTCATGTTGTCAATTGAAAATTCACCCTCTTTTGTTTTCCCAGAAACATGAATATACGGGTTAGACTGTTCATATTTTTTTAAAGTCAGTAGCGTTGATGTATGTTTAACAGTATTTAACTTATACCCATAAACAAAAATATTTGCCAACCCAAAAAGAACTAAAAAAACAAAAATGAAATTAATTGATATTGAAATTAAGGCCCCTTTTTTCATAACTAATCTATTTTTACATCATGTACATTTATGCACGGACGAGTTCCAAAGGTACGTGTGCCAACTGATAATTGGGTTTCTGTGCCATCTAGCCCAATAGCCCAAACAATTTGGCTCGAAGATATACTTGGTGTTGGGGATCTAGTCCAATAATATGTTCCACTTGACTCATTAATATTAATATAAGATCCCAATGCCTTTGAATAATCGGTTGGAACAGCAATTCGTGATTCGTTATTAGGAAAGACAACGTTATTAGCCATTTGCAAGCGACTTGCTAAATAGACTTTGTCGAATGTGTTATCACAAACATAAGGATTATCTGATGATCCGGTTGTTGAAGATGAATTATCAACCTCAACCTCATCGATAAAAGTGTTTTCTGTTTGAAAAGCTAATTCATAAAATGAATTGTTTAAAACTTGTCGAATGTTAGACGATTCGTAATTGTTTGCATATTTTCCTCCAATTTGACCATTATATGCTTCATTAAAAACTAGTGGAAATAGAATCTTTTTGGACTGAATTTCATAGATTCCTGTATCATTCTTTAAAATGTTCCATTCTATCTTTTCAACCTTAAAGAAATATTGCTTCCCAGGTTGAATATACTCTCCATTATCAAATACTGGTGTTGGTCCACTAGGTTTCGCAATTGCTGAATAAAATAACTCGTCGTTATACTCAATAAAATTTGTTTCTTCTTCAGTATGAACTAATTTTAATTTTTCTATTAGTTCTTCATCTGAAACAAGCGATTGAGGGTAAAGCCCATATTCAATATGGTTTGTGTCGATTTTATGTGGATAATATCCATGATTATCAGCCCATTCATGGAATTCGTCATCTGTTTGAAAGCGAGCTGTAATTTCATAATCTTTTGAAGGCATTTTAAAAGAATAAGTTAAGCTGCTAGAAAGTTTAATGTCACCATCATACCATCCTCTAAAAACATTGGTTCCTAAAGGAGTTGCAGTAAGAGTCATATCTTCATTTGTATATCCTTCACCTATAATTTGAACATTACCTAGCGTTTCATCCAAAAGCACGTTAAGGTTATTTTTTGCAATAGACCAATTAGCAACAAGTGTCATGCTAGAAGTAACTGGAGTTTTATTAAAATCCCATACGTTCCCATTATATGTCCATGAAACAAAGGTATAACCAGATTTTGTCGGGTTAATTGGCTTAGAAATCTTTTCGCCTTCAATAACAATTTTGTTAGGAATTGAAGTACCACCATTAGTGTCGAATTTCACAACAAATGTAATTCTTGTATCCAGTTCACCAGATATCAGTTCATTTAGCCAAACATCTTCGGTTTTTGTATAACCAGGGTGAGTCTCAAGATATAACTGATAGGCAGATTGTTGGGCAACGCCAGTAACTTTTACACCTGTATCCTTTTCGCCAAACCACCAATTGCCGTTCGATCCCAAATATGGTGTTGAATTATTTAGATCACTTATTTTTCCAACAAATGTCCAGCTACCTTTGTTAAGTCTTGTATAAAAACGTTTAGAGACAAGATCAATATATGTATCGTTTTCTGTGCCAATCTCATTAGGTGGTTCTCCATTGCTTCTTAAAACTCTTCCATTAGATCCTATGTGTGACATTGAATAAAAATATGAATTTCCATTTGAAAAGATATAAATATACAAATCATTTCCGCCAATTGTTGCGAATTTGGTACCGTAATTTTCTTCAAGGTTTTTTCCTTGCTGCGCAGTAGTAGATGTCGCACTGCGCTCATTAGACCTTCCTGTTAATGTAACAATTGTAACAACCGAGGCAACCCCAATAATTACAATTAATGCCGGAATAATGAATCGACTTTTTTTCATAAAGCACCTCCGCTCATTTCTGGTTTCCAATAAGAAATTTTATCCAAATTTTCAATATCTTCTTTTTTAAGCTGCCACCCCATAACCTCAAGATTAGATTTTAATTCTTTGACCGATTTGATACCAACCAAAGTAACAGAACCAGGAATAAAGTCGTATGTAAATCTAACCGCAATTGCTGGAATGGATTTATTATATAAATTAGAAAGCCTTTTTAACTCATCAACAATTTTCAAATTATGAACAAATTTTTCGCCATGAAAATTCACATATTCTGGCCTTGATCTTCTATCATCTGGGCCAAAGACGGTTTCTTTAGTTATTGTGCCAGTCAATATACCTTGTCCCAATGAACCCCAAGTCATTGGAGTTGCTTTTAATTCGCTAGAACACATCAAAATATTTTGCTCGTTCTTCCGCGTTGCCAGTGAATATTCATCTTGAAATGACACAAAGTGTCCTTTCGATTTTTTGATATCATCGATATCCTTGTCAGATATATTTGATATACCATAAAACCGAATTTTTCCTTCTGTGACCAACTCTTCTAATGTTTTCACAACTATATTTAATGGCGTCTTATGATCAAGATAGTGTATTTGATAAAGATCGATATAATCAGTTTTTAATCGAGTCAGTGATTGATTCAACGCTTCACGTATCCATTCAGGTGAATTGTCATAGTATGTTTTACCGTCTTTTCTGCGACATCCAAATTTGGTAGCAATAATAACTTCTTGTCGACGGCCTTTAATTGCGTCACCTAATGTTTCTTCTGATTTTCCAAGTCCATATACATCAGCGGTATCAAAAAAATTGATACCTGAATCAATTGCGTACCTGATTGCATATATAAAATCTTTAGTATTTGTTTCTCCCCATCCATACTCGCCCATTGGACATCCGCCAAAGCAAAGCCGTGAAACTCTTAAATTGGAATCACCAAGAGTAACATATTCCATTTTTTCTCGAAAACTAAGACATTCTTTTTTTTCTATTTGATATTCTTCTAGGATTTTTTGAATATCTTTTGGATATTTATTTTTCCTAAACAAGACACAAACAAGTGTCCAAAACATAATTTTTATATCCATTAATAGCGAGCAATGGTTTCGATAATATAGCTGTAGTTTTAGTTTCAATGGACGGATATCATGAAAATAACATTCGTCCGGATCGATTGCGGCAGTAAATTCGATAAACTGTTTTGAATTAACGATACTTGCCCAATCAGTAATTCCAGGTTTATTATCTAAAATTGGCTTCTCGGCTTGAGAATATAAATTGATATAGTATATTAATTCTGGTCTCGGGCCGACGAAAGACATTTGCCCCAGAAAAACATTAAATAGCTGTGGTAATTCGTCGATTTTAGTTTTTCTTAAAAAATGGCCAATTTTTGTAATACGTTTATCTTTGTCACTAACATTCCATGTACCATTCCCTTCTGAATTTATTTTCATCGATCGAAATTTAATTATGTTAAACGGCTTTCCGTTTTTGCCACCACGAGGAGCAACAAAAAATGGGCCTCCTTTTGATGTAACTGAAACAAGAATTATGAAAATCAAAAAAACCGGAGAAAATAATATAATTAACAAAACAGATAAAACAATATCAAAAAATCTTTTCCAAAAACGGTACATTACATATTGCCCCCATCAATTTCAATGTTGCTTCCACAAATAAAACTTGCCTTTTCTGAAGCAAGGAACACAACCAATGAGGCAATTTCTTCCGGACTACCAAACCTTCCTATAGCTTGATGGTGTTTCAAGAAATCCTCAACCGATGGGTCATTTGCTTTTGCCTTGATATCCCAATAGCTATTTTCAAAACGAACTGCGCCAGGCATCACCGAATTAATACAAATACCATACCTTGCAAGTTCTCTTCCAGCGGTTTTAATATAAGCGTTTAAAAATGCTTTTGATGAGGCATATAAAGGGTTTCCTCTCAGCATTGTAGCAGATATTGAAGAAATATGGATAACCCTTCCATTAATATGTTTATTTATCATTTGAGGAATTAAAAATGAATTTAATTCAATGGCGTGAAGGGCATTGATATCTATCGATTGTAGATAATCTTTCCTGCCACCAAAAATATTACGACTTGTTAAAGATGTACCTATTGAATGTACAACAACATCAAATGTGCCATATTTTTGATTGAGATTTTTGCAAAAAATGCTTAAATCGTCGTTTACAACATCGACCGTCTCAACAGCAACACTTTTGGCTCCTAAATCCATGCAATTTTGTGCAACATTTGATAATAAATTTTTAGAACGAGCAACAAGTACAAGCTCGCATTTTTCAGTTGCAAAAGCGCACGCGATTGCTTTTCCAATACCTTTTGATGCTCCAAAAATAATTACTTTTTTATCGGCTAACTTTAGATCCATAAACTACTTCCTTCCTCTTAAAAATCTATAAAACAATCTCTTAATCCATGATGGAGACAAACAGAAAACATCTGTTTGAAAATTATACCAAAAATATTGAAAACGATTGATATAGTTTGTGTCTAACATGTATTTTCTCAATTTTTTAAACCAAACTCTCAATCTAGGATCGCTTCTTCGAGCGATTTGATTTTGATTTGAACGGACATTAACCAAGACGTCAGGGAGATTAATAAAATTCGCACCACTTTGTATAATTTTTATAGCAAGCGTATAATCCTCAAGAAATAATTGATTACAATATCCACCAGCATTCAGCACAACTGATTTTCTAAAAAAGGTTGTTACATTGCAAAAAGGGTTTCTTTTCTTTGAATAACTAATAATTTGACTTTTTGTTAAAGGCATATGTTTGATCGCAAACGGTCTAGATTGGTCCTCGTCAAATTCTGAAATGGCGCCCGCAACAAAATCCATTCCTTTGTTGAGTTCCTTCAATTGTAATTCAGCCCGATGAGGGTTAGATATATCGTCACTGTCCATTCTCATCACAAATTCATTTGAACAAATTTCCAATCCTTTTTGAGCGGCGTATCCACTGCCATAATTTTTATCTAATCTCAAGATTCTAACTAAATCCTGATTTGCATATTTTAAAAGAACATCATTAAGTTCACTCGTCAAAGGCCCATCACATACAATAACAATTTCGTTTGGCTTAACAGTTTGATTAATAATGCTTTGTAATGATTCATCAAAAAACTCTGCTTTTTCTTTTTGATAAACTGTTATTAGAACGCTATATTTGTTAGTCATCATTCTTCTCCCCAAGGGCTTGGATGAAGGATTCCGTCATAAAACCATAAATAGACCACAGTATCAACATCATCAATATTTAATTTAAGTGGGATTCGGAAATAGACAATCTTATCTTTTGCCAAACCATTACTTGTTAATCCAAATCTTAAAACACCTTCGCTTTTTTCATTTGTTTCAAAAACAATTGTTACATCATCATTGTTTAAAGAATAATTTCCAGAATTGGTATATGTGTAACCATTCTTCATTTTGATTTGGTAATTGCATTCGCCGTTATAGTGAAAATCGAAAAATGTTTGTTCGGAATCAATGTTAATGTATTCTTTAAATCCGATGTGTTGAATATGTGTTGGCGAGTTTTCTTCTGGAAAATAATAGAATGAATCAAAATCAGCAAATTTCTGATATTTAAGTTGCCCTTCACTTTTTGAAATGATGTAGTCGGTTTGCCCATAATCATCCTTGCTCAACGAAGCATGGCCTTGTTGCATTGTATAATGGCGAGATATAAATCTCATTTGACTGATTTGTGTTCGCAGCTGGCAAGCCGAAAGCAAAAAAGAAACAGAAAAAAGAATATACAATTTTTTAATACTAGATCTCAACATAAGCAAACAATTCTTCCCGTCTCCTAATATATCTGTTGCACACGTTTATACTGAAAGGCACTAAAAGCAAAGAAATTATAAACGTTGCACTAGATGCACTAAATACAAGCATTGATGTTTCAAACAAAGAATAAAACAGATAAGAAATTAGAATTCCTAAAAGCACATATTTTGTTTGGTTTTCTTTTTTTGGAAATTTCGACAGGATATAAAAAATATAAGCAATTAAGCACAAATAAAAGATTAAGTACACAAACCCCCCAGTTCCCAAAACGTGTAGATATGAATTGTGAAGATTACTATTCCCATAATTGCCTCCAGTTTCAGCAAAAGTCCACATAAATACATGATTAGGTAAGGCTTGGGCATATCCTACAAATAATTTAGTAAATGATGCATGTGCAAAAAACACTCCAATAATTTTGAATCTTCCTCCAAGTGAGGTGTCACCACCAGCAACCGGATTTGATCCGAGCAACGTGTAAATAGACTTGAAGAGTTTGTTGTTCTTGTCCGGTTGGATCACCAAGAACAAGAAAATCAAAACAAAAAGCAAGAAAACAAAAATTGCTATCAAAGAAAATAGCGCTTTTTTATAAAATTTAGTTCTATTAGTAATGTAATATAGCGAATAGACAAGCAAAAATAAAGCAGATGCAAAAATCGCATTTTTACAAAGTGTTGCAATGGTAACGAAAAAGAAAAGAACGGCAAAGATTGCGAAAAGTGTTCTCTTCTTTCCGCTTTCCTGAACACTTAAAAAAGTTGATACCATAAGGCCTTGAAACAAAAATTCGCCAAAAGCATTTTTGCTAGCAAATAAAGAGCTTATTCCATTCTCATCATAAGATGCGATTTTAAATCTAAAAAAAGACAAATAAAGTTTAAAATCGATTACAAAGCTTAGCAAACAGAGGGCGGCCATAATATACACAAAAATCTCAAACACTAAAAAGTATTGATTTCTGTTCTTGGCAACAGATGGTAGAACGGTAAAAAGGGATAAAGTGAAAATTATTGATATAAAAATATTTCCGATGTATGAAAAAGTATCAATAATACCAACCATTGCCGTTGTATAAACCTTCTCGTAATAATTGTTATATGAGACTGTTTGTAAACTATAAAGATTGAAAAAAACTGAAATAAATAAAATGAAAAAAATAGCGCAAAAAACATATAAAACTTTTCTTTCAATTTGAATTTTATTAATAAAAACAAGGAGCAAAGTATATGCGCCAAAAAGGATAGCAAATACAACGCGATAAATTATCTGAGCAAAACCTGTATTAATCACGGAAAGAACGGGTATTGAAACGGTTATATTCGGTAAAAAAACAACTAAAAAATAAGCTAAAACAACAAATATATAACAAGAATTTAATCCTTCTCTATGTGTTTTAAGTTGATTTTTAAGGCTATTAAAAAAACTCATATAATTTTTATATTACAATATTTTGATATTGGCAATATAAAATATTTATAGTTAGTAAATTAACGCGTAAAAATGCGAATAAAACGTGAACAAAGATGCTTAATTTTGTTTCTTCTTTCAGCTCTTTCAATAGGCTTAATGGCAAATTTTGTTGCTTTTAAAAAACCTTGGTCGTTATAGATTTTTAAAAATTTTTTAATACTTTCCGGTTTTTCCGATGGGCCAATCTGGTTTGGCTGTAAAATTTCAAGACGTTCCATTTTTTCAATTAAAAGATTTTCTTGTATTTCCGAAAACGCAAGTAATCCTTTTCTAGTATTAATCTGAACTATGCTGGCCCCATTTTTTTTATCTTCTTTTTTTACATATCCCCACGCATCAGAAAGAGTAATATCGGATGGTCTTCCTTTAGAACCGAAAGGACACGAAAAACACGCATTTTTCAAAGCACAATTACTATAGAATAATTTTGTATATAATCGAGATTTGATAGTTTTGTTTTGTATTTTAAAAGTTTCAAAATGGGAATCCCAACCATATTTTTTATCTCTAAAGTTAAAATTTGAAATTTCTTGCTTATATTTATTCTCGAGGTACGAAATATAGTCTCGATAATATTTAGCCTCCACTACGCCGTGGCAAACAAAGTCAATAGTCAATAATCTTGAATCATTCGTGCTAGTCGTTTTCAAATACTCTTTGAGAGCATAAATTTGGCAAGATAATCCACTAAAAACAACATGTTTCCCAGATTCGAGGTCTTTTTTTACCATCGGAAACGAACTCGCAGACTCACTTTGAACGTATTTTGAATTTTGTGTTTTGCGAATATCAACGGCCTTATCAATTCGATCAATTTTAACTTTTCTAACACCTTCGAAAACAGCGCCATAATAAATGCCGTTTTTGTCAATAACATTACTAGCAAAAGCACCAGCAATTCCACCACTTCTTCCACTTTTCAAATAATTTTCGTTTTTTGATTTTGCATAATAATACTCTGTGAGAAATTGGGAATTATTACTTTGATCCACGCTACCAGATAGAACGTCATTAAAAAAATATTCTTGAGTTCTCTTGTATTCGTTAGAAATTATTCTTCCGGCACAATCAAAATTAGGCCTATCAATGTTTGTTGAAAAATCTGTAACTATTCTTGACGATAAATCAAAATCGTTAAGCAAATCAACCAATCTTAAGTTTGGGGCACCTTCTTTATTTTGTAAAAATGTATAAAATTCTTTTTTAAAAATGATTGAAAACGCAGTTCCATGGAATGAGTTAGTAACAACAACGCTAGCCTTGCTTATTAAACCAAGAAATTCTTCCGGCGATTTATATGAAGCAACAAGCATTCCGTTAATTTTTTTCTTTCTCGAATCTAGAACAGTGATAATACGGCATTTCCTTTGAGATGCTATTTGTTTAGCAAAATTAACCATATCATTATTCTCTTCAAGAGAATAAACGAGAACATAATCACTTGTATTCGGCATTTTTGCAAGAGAATTCCATTGTTTGCTATTTAATAAAAACACAGGGTCAATATGTTTTTTAGAATATAATCCTAATTTTTTAAGAAAATCTACAGCTCCATCTTCACGAACAGACAAAGTTTTAAATTTAGATAAATCATCTTTTATGTATTTAAATCTATACTCCTTAATGGAATCAATACCGCCAAAGCTTGCGGCATATGAGTACTTTTCATTAGTAAATGTAAGATAAAACGCATTCTTATTATTGTTCCATTTTGAATTCCAAACTTGGTCACTTCCTACGACGAATTTTTTGCATTCATCGTTCAATTTGTACATTTCTTTGTCGCTGTATTTTGATGAATAATTCAGATTTGAAAGAAAGCTTTTAAAGGATTTTTTCTTTTTATTAATATAAAAAATATTTTTCGCAAAATATAAAAATGATCTTATAGATCGAATTTTATCGGGTTTTTGCCATTCAAAATTAATAACGCACGATGAAATTTTGTTGGTCTCAAAAAACTTTTGCAAAGCATATGTTTGAAGTGCGGCACCATAGTTGTTTGCATCAAAAAAAGTAACAACACCAATGTCATACTTAGTCATAAGTAATTGATCCTTTCTTGACAAATCTTTGTCCCTTTTTCATGTTTTTACTTATAAACGAAAAGCTCCTATGTGTTCGTTTTTTAAGAACAAAAGAATATAAAAAACGGTAAATTCTAAAAGTTAGAGGATGAATTACTTTATTAATCGCTCCTTTTGAAACAAAAAATTGTTCATCAAACTCTTTTAGATATGAGGAATTATCAATATCGAAAACAACCTTAAAAACAGGATCATCGCAATATAAAACGGTTTCCTTTTTTTTAAACACACTATAAGCAAAAAGCGAATCTTCTCCACAATAAATTTTGTTCGGTGTTCCAACCATTTCGTTAAAACGATAACAACCAAGATTCCTCTTAGAAACAACGATTCCGGGTCCACCTATGTTAGAAATTTTAGAAAATCGTTTAACCAATCCGGTTTTTTTAAAATTTATTAATTTGTTTTTATCGTTAAAACCATTGAAAAAGCCAAATGAAGCATGAAAATCATTCATACTTTTAAGAATTTTGTTGCTGTAACCATCTACCAAAGTGCAATCATCATCAAGGAACACACCAAGATCGGCTCTTAAGTTTTGTAATAGGATGTTCCTGTTTTTAGAAACCCCCCTTGTACGAGAATTTATCAAAAGTATATTGTGTTCTTTGTAAACAAGATTAATTTCGTTGTCCTCATTACATTGATTCGCCACAATAGCGTCTGTTTGTAAATTCCAAAAAGAAAACAATTCCAAAACGTCATCAACAGACTTATGCATCGTTGTAATCAAAACCTCAATACTTTGATATTTGTTGTTCATATTATGAAACAATTATATAATAAACAACGAATTCAAGATATCAAATTATGGAAAAACAAAATTTATTAGTTACAATCGGTGTCCCTGTTTATAATGGCGAAAAATATCTTAGTAAGTGTATTGAATCTTTAGTCCATCAAACATATACAAATATTGAAATTATTATCACTAATAATGGGTCAACAGATAATTCTCAACAAATAATCGAAAAATATGCTGATCAAGACAAAAGGATAAAAGTCCTAACAAAGTCAAAGAAGCAACACGCTGGCCCAAGCAGAACCGAACAATGTCGTATTGCAAAAGGAACTTTCATTTGTTTTTGCGATGCCGATGACTATTTAGAAGAAGATTTTATTGAAACAATGCTATCGAAAGGCGTCACTTATGACTTGTACATTGCTGATTGGTACAAGTTTCAAAACAATAACGCAAAAAAAGAAATCCGTAAGATCGGTTTTGCGAATGATTTTTTAGATCGTGAAGAATTAATTGAGCTTCAGAAAAAAATTATTGGTGATGAAAATATAAAAACCCCAATGGATTTAGACTTATACTCTTCTCTTTGCGGAAAATTATATCGAGTAAGTCTAATCAATGACCACCATATTGAAATTTTATCAAGTGGAGATTTAGGCGGAGCTGATGATGCGCTTTTTAATGTTGATTATTTAGAATACGCTAAAAGTGGAGTGAAGATTAATAAACCATTATATAATTATTTTTCTAATCCGAATTCATTTTCACATACTCACAAAATAGATGACGTCTTTAAATTTTCGTTGCAATATGATGAGTTTAAAAAAAGAATAATCAAATATAAAAAAGGAGATGAATATATAGCGGCGCTAAATCACCGTATTTTTGTCCAATCATTTGGTGCTTTTATCATAATTTATTCCGCAAAAGAAAAGGAAAGGACGAAGAAATTGGTTTTAAAAAAATATACCAATTCAGAAGATTTTAAAAATTCACTCTGCGACGCGTCATACAACTCATTTAGCAAGGGCTTCAAACCATTTTTTAAGGCAGTTGCAAAAAAGCATTTTTGGATTGCAAAATCATATATAAAACTTGCATTATTCTATCGAAATCATCTTAGATAAATAAATCTTTTCTAATTTTTTATATGCAATAGTTATATCGAAATCACTAGCAATTTTTGTTTTATTTTGGTTTTTTGAACATTCGATTGATTCTCTAATCCACATCTCTTTATTATCCAAAGGAATATATTTTATTAAACCAACATTTAAATCTGTTGTGGATGGAAGATGGTTACTCGCCATCACTGGCGTTCCACATATTTGTGCTTCGATTGCGGAGATTCCAAAACCTTCATACAATGACGGCATAAGATAACAATCAAAGACATGTAGCCAAACCGGAACATCGTCCCTTTCACCAATAAAAACGACTTTATTAGAAATCTGAGGTTTTTCTTTAACATGGTCTTTAATAGTTGAAAGAAGCCCACCATCAACTCCACCAAGAACCAAAATGGAATTTGGTTTCTTTTTTATTATTTCTTCAAATATTTCGAGAATGAATGTTTGGTTCTTTTTTTCTTCAAATCTAGAAATGTTACCTAGAACATAAGAATCATTCAAACCGTATTTAGCCTTAACTTTAATAATGTCTTCGTTTTTAACAACAAAAGCGGAAAAATCTAGCGCATTATTTATTATCTGGCCACATTTTGAAAAAGTTCTTTCACCAATTATGTCTTTCCCGGCTTTTTCCGAACAAGCAAGAAACACATTTGAATTAAACACGCATATCGTTCTTTTAAATAGAAGTATGGCTTTTTGCAAAATATTAAGCTTTATGCCATCTAGAGTGTCATGTGCGTGAAAAATTCTTTTATCCAGATCAAGTTCATTTGCGCACAATAAAAATATAAAACTATCAAAATTTGCTGAACAATGAATGATTCCGTATTCCGGATGATCTAATAAAAATTTTCTAAAAGAACGATAGCTCCTTATTGCGTTTTTTATGTTTGGTTTAATTCCACCATATACGTTTCCACCATACATTTCAAGTTGCTTTTTACGAGCTTCATCAAATCCATTGAAGCTATATACGTCAAACACAAAGCTTGATGAAGCATTCATTTGTTTTGCGTATGAAAGAATAAATGATTCGGTACCGCCTTTTTGAAATGTACCAACTACATGAAGAACTTTTTTACTATTTAAATCATTTAATCTTTGCTGTTTAAATTCGGTTCCAGCCAAGACAAAGCAAACAATGTATAACATTATTGAAACAAATGTAAAGCCTAAAGGTGTATAACCTTCAAAGCAAGAATAAACAAACCCAGCGCAAAGATATGAAAATAAATAAAATTTTATTTCTTTGTTATTTATAAAGCGAATTTTAAGCAAACTGGATAAAACGAGGATACACAATAATGCAAATTTAATTATTCCGCCTTGAAGAAATGTACCTAATAACCCACTATCAATTGTTAAACGATAAGATTGGCCATTTACGAAAACATTTGTTATGTGCTCACCGTAGCCAAACAAAATTTGCCAATTGAAAATAACGGGCTTTAAAACAATTAAATTGTCAATCCTGTTCTGAAAAGATCTTTCGGCCTGACCAAAGAATCCTTCTTCTATGTAATGCCTAATATGCAAGAGGAAGTCGACAGAATTATAAATAGCGGGAACAGTAATTAAAATTGTGGCTATTATAATTAAAAATAGTAAAAAACAAATGAATAAAAACGCTTTATTCTTATCATTCTTAAGCAATCTAACCGTGAAAAAAATAATTTGCACAAATACAATTACAAAGGATAAAAACAAGCAAATTTTGCATCTAGAAAAAATAAGATTGATAAAGTAGAAAAATTCTAAAATTAACAAAGGTATTTTTATCTTTCTATCTTTGACAACAAATATTAAATACTGGACAAAAACGATTGAGCAAAACAAGACGAAGCCATATAAATTTTTACTTTGGAAAAAAGATTTAATCTGATAATAATGTGAGTTTTCGCCGCTTGCTGTAAATGCTAATAAAATATTCTCGCACTCAATAAACAAAGAATATGTTGTAGAAATAAAACAAAATAGTAAAAAAATTATTGAAAAACAGATGATTTCTTTCCTGTTGAAAATTTTAGAAATAACGGCAAACAAAAATAAAGAGCACACAATTGCAATAGAATCAAAAATAGAAACAAAGGATTCAATGCTATCACTAATATTAATGATTGATATGAAAAAAATAAGTATAAAATAACAAAAACAACAAAAAATTACAGAAATTTGTGGTACTTTTTTAAATTTTAAATTAAGAATTATAGTTGCGGCGCCGACAACACATCCCAAACAAATTCGATAAATTAATGAACTGTTTGAATTGTTAAAATTTGAACTGATTGTTGGCAGTATTAATAGAAAAGCAAAAACAAATAATAATCCTGCTTTTAAAAAGGGTAATATGTTTTTTTTGTTTAATATTGTCATACGTTCATTAACTCAATATATGATTTTGCTATTTTTGAATAACTATATTTTTCTCGCGCCTTCCTTATGATTGCTTCTTTATCAGTAACACTAATGGACATCAAAATTTTCATAATGGACTCAAGATCCCCATACTTAACAAACTGAGAGTAATCTTTGAGCGCAATGGTTTCAGGACCACCAGCGCAAAAACCAACTACTTGTGTTCCGTTGCATAATGACTCTGCAACAATCATAGAGAACGTCTCTCTTTTTGAAAAAAGTAATGTTATGTCGGCGTAATAATAATAATTATTCAATGAAACAGAATCAGTATAATCAAACGTTTTAATATTGTCTGATTCAATGCTTTTATTTTTTGCGCCAACCAAGATAAAAAGATAATTTGAATCCTTCATTAAATTTGCTAATTTGACAAAGTACTCAAATCCTTTTTCGGGATTTTTTAATTGATTACAAATAAAAAGGGCAATTCTAGATTTATTTTTATTTTTTAATTCACCTATAAATGGATTTTCCGAACGATCCGAGTCATTTGTCCTTATACCATTAAGAATCGTTACTATTTTGTGTTCAGTCATAATTGGGCTTTCCTCGCAACGATTTGTTAACCACGGCGATACATTTGTTATTGCGAGAGAATCAAAACCATTGAATACTCTATACATTTTCTTATAAAAATGATGGGTACGATTGAGTGATATTTGTCCGTTAAATTCTTTAATGCGTGGGCACTTCCTGCATTCTTCGGTTTTCCATTTATCACAATCGAGAGAATAACCGCAATTTGCTGTAAACATAAATTCTGCATGATTGGTCAAGATTGTCTTATAGGAATTATTTTTTAAAAATCTTAATAGACTATACACATTGACAAAAAAACCATTTAGGCAATGTAAATGAACGACGTCTGGTCTAAATTTTTTTATCATTCGAATAATTTTTTTTGAGGAAAAAAACATGCCGCCATACAAATTTCCGGTAATTTTTGAAAAGAAATGACAGATCTTACTTTCAAGTTCAAACGAACACTTTCTAACATGTTTGTCGCATTTTGCGGCTGTTTTTCTTCCATATAAACACAAAACCGTATGACCGTTTTTTTCATATTCGGTTTTTAAATTTTGGACTATAACCCCAGTGCTACCAATCCCATATGTAACATTAATTAAAACAATTTTCATAAATATTCTCTTATTATTGTTTCAATTGACGTCGAGTCAATATTGTTAACTTTTCTTAAATATTTTTGATCGCCGACGTCTGATGTAAAATGATCATTAATTCCTATTTTTATAAGTTTTGTCTGAAGATGATATTCTGCAATTAAAGAAGCAATTATATCTCCAAGTCCACCAATAATGCTGTGTTCTTCAACAACAAAAATATTCTGATATTTTTTTATAAAAGGAAGAAAATTTTTACTCAAGATTGGTTTTAAACAAGGAACGCTATAAAGATTTGTAGAAGTGTTTTCGCAAGCTACAAAACACTCTTCAACAATAGTTCCATAACAAAAAACGCAATTTTTACTTGTGTTTTTTTTCAAAATAGAAACAGGTTCATACATGCTTCCAATCCCATTAGCGTGGAAATCTTTGTTCGAATCCCTTTCAAGGCGCAAATAGCAAGGTCCTTTAATGTTAAACATTTCTCGTACGGCTAACTTGGCTTCACATTTATCAGATGGTGTAAAAATATGCATATTCGGCATGGCCCTCATTACTGCAATATCTTCGGTTGCGTGATGCGACATTCCAAGGCTTCCATATGTATAACCACCGCCAATACATATAATTTTGACATTATGATTGTAATAACAAATGTCATTTCGGATTTGTTCAATCGCTCTTAATGACGGAAAATTACCAATTGAATAAACAACAACACATTTGCCTAAGCTAGCCAAACCGCCAGCTACTGTTAACATATTTTGTTCAGCAATACCGGCGTTAAGAAAACGCTTAGGAAACTTTTCCATAAATTCTTTTAAAACACCGAATCCAAGGTCACCTGTAATTAATTCAATGTCCTGATTGTGTTCGGCGGTCTTTATTAATTCTTGAACAAAAGTCGTCCTCATTTAACACTCCTTTTGTGATAAGGATCTTGAATTGTTTTCGGTTTTTTCAAAAGCAATTCTTTAACACTCTGATTATACTCTTGACCATCGTGAGGAAATCGGTAATGCCACAGCAATTCGTTTTCCATAAACGAAATTCCTTTTCCTTTTATAGTATCGCAAATTAACATATGTGGTCTGTTTTCTTTAAACGAATTAATCCCATCCAAAATCTCTTTGTGTGAGTGTCCATTAATTCTTTTTACTTCACAGCCCATTGCAGAATAACGCTCTTGAATTGGTTCAAGCCCAACAATTTCAGATAAAAAACCCATCGCCTGCATTTTGTTATAATCAATGATTATATAAAGGTTTGAAAGGGATAATTGTCTAGCCAAACCGATTGCTTCGTATACAGAGCCTTCTTGACATTCACCATCTCCAAGAAGACAAAAAACTTTGTTTTTTTTATGATCTTTTTTTAAACCATATGAAATACCAACAGCGTATGATAAACCGTGTCCCAATGAGCCAGAAGATGCATCAACGCCTGGAACTGTTTTGTGAGAAACGTGCCCAGATAGAATAGATCCATTTTGGTAATGGGTTTTTAAAATTTTTGTATCAAAAAAACCGCATTCTGCCAAGGCGGCATATAATCCAGAACCAGCATGGCCTTTACTCATTATAAAATAATCACGATTTTTATTATTTGGATCTTTTGGATAAACATTTAAAACATTGCAATAAAGAACAGCTAAAATATCTGCACATGACAAAACAGAACCAATATGGCTTCCATGAGATAAATGAGCCATTTCAATTGCGTGGCGTCTTATCAACCAGGATAATTCGTGACTATTATATTTTTTCATTGTTTGTCGCATTTAAAAATAAATCAGTTATTTTTTTATTTACATTATTATAGCCAAAGATTGATTGAATCATAGAATATTTATCATTATTCCATCGAGAATGTTGAATGAGCGGAGGAAGGTTTTGCGTTAATTCGCTTTTTGAGACAAACACGTTTTCAGGAAAAATAGTTTTTAGATATTTGATACTACAAATCTCAGGATCGCCAAAGACAATTAACGGCTTATTGCTCAATAAATAATCAGAAATCTTTGTAGAAAAAGAATATTTAAAATTGATTTTGTTGTAAGAAGAAAATCCTTCTGCTATTACCAAAAATCGCGAATTTTGCATCACTTTAGATAATTCGGCATATTCAATCAATCCATGATATTTAATTTTGCTATGTTCATTAAATTGCTTTAAACATTCTTCAATGTCACACAAGCCATAGACATCTAAAATAAAATCATTTTCAAAAGATGATAAAACATCTGCGATTTCAATTAAGGCAGTGCACCGTTCATAATTCAAATTACCTGTATATAACAAATTTTTGTTTGTTGTTCTTTTGTTATCACATTTTCTAAAAGTACTTGGAAGCGGGATAACTTCGCCTTTTGCAATGAATCCTTCTTTAACATAGGCGTTCATTAAATCCTCTGAATTAAAAACAACATTAGCAGATTGCGAAAATGCTTTTTTTGCCTCTTTGTAAAGTTTAGAAATAACTTTTTTGGACCAAAACGATAATTGTTCTTTTTGTTTAATATAATCGTACTTTTTTAAAGGATAATCCTCGGCAGAATAAATTATCAATGGAATATTCTTTTTATTTGATTCAATTCGGGCCAGTTTATAAAGAAATGGGGTATCAGATGCCATTAAATAAATAACATCCGGTTTAAAATTATCAATTACATTACGAATTTTGTAAGTTTTATAAAATGAACTATTCCAAGCCAAATTTCTAATAAAATAATGAAACGGTTTCTTTGCCTTATGTCCTCGAAAAGCAGATTCTAAATCATCGACATCGTATTGAATATGATTTTTTGGTTTTTTTATACCGAACGTCAAAAAACTTTTTATTGCATCCAAATCAGAAACATGTAGATAAGAAAAATTCTTCCTTTTTTCTGGTATTCCTCTAAGATAGAAATTTAAAAAATTATTTTCTTCTAGGTTCGGCAAGATACTCTTTAAAACTCGACCATTAGACTCGCGTTCTGAAATTGCTGAATTACTAATAACAAAAATATTCATTATTTGGAAGGTTTGTATGTCGTTATAATTGATGAAAGAAGAGTCTTAATATCTTCGTTTTTATCAAGTTCAAAAGATTTGGAAATTTCTTGTATTTCCTTATCTATTTCATTAACAATAGTTCTTTTTTCAATGTAAACACGATTATTTGAAGTCTTTTGTTGCTCTTCAACATTGAGAAGGAGTTCTTCATATAATTTTTCACCAGGCCTCAAACCCGTTTCAATTATGTCGATGTCTTTGTACGGTACTTTGCCACATTGACGAATCATCTTTGCTGCCAAATCAATAATTTTTACCGGTTCGCCCATATCTAGAATAAAAATCTCTCCACCTTGGCAAAAGATACCGCATTGTAACACTAGACTAACCGCTTCAGGAATTGTCATAAAATAACGAACAATGTTTTTGTCAGTAATTGTTATTGGGCCGCCACTATTAATTTGTTTTTGAAAAAGCGGAATTACGCTACCATTACTTCCCAAAACATTGCCAAATCGAACTGCACCGTATTTTGTCGAATTTGATTTACCAGAAAAATATTGAACAATCATTTCAGCAAATCTTTTTGTGGCGCCCATTACATTTGTTGGGCGGACAGCCTTATCGGTACTTATTAAAATCATTTTTTCAACATTGTATTTATGTGCATATTTTGCAACATTGTATGTGCCAATCACATTAGTACGAATTGCCTCCATTGGGCTATCTTCCATCAATGGGACATGTTTATAAGCAGCGGCGTGAAAAATGATGTTTGGACGGTATTTTTTTATGATACTTTCAACTCGATATTCATTATATGTTGACCCAATTAAAGTAATAATGTTTACATCATCAAAATTTTCTTTTCGCTTTCTGATCATCAGCTCTTCCTTAACTTCATAAGTCGAGTTCTCATAAATATCAAATAGAATAAGAGTTTTTGGATGCGTTTCAAAAATTTGCCTAATTAATTCTGACCCAATCGAACCTCCAGCACCAGTAACCAAGACAGTTTTGCCGTTTAGCATTTTCGTTGCATTCGAATTATCAAGAACAACTGGTTTTCGAGCAAGTAATTCATCGATTTTAATATCGGTCATTTTTATATCGTTTGGCCCTTCCATCTCGGATAATAATGGCATACGACGAACACGAACATCACAGCAGCTTACATACCCAATTATTTCTGTTAATCTTTCTTGTTTTAATGAAGGGATAGCAATAATTACTTCCTCAGCCTTG